>RRZU010476644.1_pt1 | contig 33776 bp, 32 predicted proteins | sample 2165561 | NCBI WGS metagenome assembly RRZU01 (sample SAMN10456909, study PRJNA506462) | wastewater metagenome | isolation source: wastewater sludge | place: USA: Moscow, Idaho | reverse complement strand
TTCAAAGATCCAGTGATGATAGCTATAGGGTACCACCTGTTCCCATTCCGAACACAGTAGTTAAGCCTATACACGCCGAGAGTACTTGGTTGGAAACGACCTGGGAGGTTAGGTAGTTGCTGGTTAAGTTAAAAGCCAATCGATTTTAAATTCGCTTGGCTTTTTCTTTAAATAATGGTGGCTGTGGTGAAGTGGTTAACACGCCGGATTGTGGCTCCGGTATGCGTGGGTTCGAGCCCCATCAGTCACCCCATTTTTAGTAGGGGTATAGCTCAATTGGTAGAGTAGCGGTCTCCAAAACCGTTGGTTGTGGGTTCAAGTCCTACTGCCCCTGCCAGATAACTTTATATTTTCAACATGGAGTGGTACTCAAGAGGCTCAAGAGGACGGTTTGCTAAATCGTTAGGCGCGCAAGCGTGCGTGGGTTCGAACCCCACCCACTCCGCCATTTATTTGTATAGTATGCGGAAATAGCTCAGTGGTAGAGCATCGCCTTGCCAAGGCGAGGGTCGCGAGTTCGAATCTCGTTTTCCGCTCCATTAATATTATTAACCTAACATAAATTGTGTTAGGTTTTTTTAATATACTTGTTTTTAGTAATTAAGTATGGTATTATGCATTGTATGGCGTATTATGCCTATGGGTTGATTAGTTTTTCTACTATAATAATTATTCAGTAGTCTAGTCGCCAAAAATAAAATTTTTTTCGATAAACGGAGGGCGCAGTATAAATGAAAGTTACTACCGAAAAAATTGACAATCATAAAGTTGTTCTAGAGATTACAGTACCGCAAGAAGAAGTGAAAAAAGGTCTGGATTTAGCTTTTGCAAAATTAAGCAAAAAAATTAACATTCCTGGTTTCCGTAAAGGGAAAGTACCACGTAATGTTTTAATTTCTAAAATTGGTAAACAAGCTTTATTAGAAGAAGCTTTTGATATTGTTGCTCCTAATGCTTTAAATAAAGCGTTAGTTGAACAAAACCTTGATCCGGTTGTTAGACCTGAAGTTGATATTATCACATTAGAAGAAGAAAAAGAATTAGTTTTCAAAGCTACAATTGTTCCAAAACCGGAAATTGAGCTTGGTGAATATAAAAATTTAAAAGTTGAAAAAAATGTTGAAGCAGTTACTGAAGAGCAAATTCAAAACCAAATTAATAATTTATTAAATAATAATGCTAAAATGGTTGTAGCAGAAAATGCTGAAATCAAAGATGGTGACTTTGCAGTTATTGACTTCAAAGGATTTGTTGATGGTGAAGCGTTTGAAGGTGGCGAAGGTAAAGGCTATCCACTACAAATAGGTTCCGGAAGCTTTATTCCTGGCTTTGAAGAACAATTAGTTGGCGCTAAAGCTGGCGATGAAAGAGATGTAAATGTTGTATTCCCAGTAGAATACCATGCTCCTAACTTAGCCGGTAAATCAGCAATGTTTAAAGTTACTATTAATGATGTGAAACGCAAAGAAATGCCAACATTAGACGATGAATTCGTAAAAGATGTAAGTGCTTTTAATACTGTAGAAGAATTGAAAGCTGATATTAAAGCTAATCTTGAAAAAGTTGCAGCTGAAAAAGCAGAAAATGCTGTTAAATCTGCAGCCTTAAAACAAGCTAGTGATAATTGCAAAGTAGAATTACCGGAAGTAATGATTGAAAATCGTATTAATCATATGATTGAAGAATTAAAATCAGGACTTGAAGGTCGTGGAATGAAGTTTGAACAATATCTTGAATATGTTAAAATGGATTTAGATGCAATTAGAAATAACTATCGTGAAATTGCAGCTGAAAATGTAAAAGCTGACTTAATGTTAGAAGCAATTGCAAAAGCGGAAGATGTAAAAGTTGAAGCTACTGATTTAGCTGATGAAGTTGAAAATATGGCAAAAGCTTACGGCGCTACACCGGAGCAAGTACAATCAATTATTCAACAACAAGGTAGAATTAACGACTTAATTAATACCGTTGTACGTAAAAAAGCTGTACAAATAATTCTTGATAATGTAGCACAATAATAAAATTTAAGGTTTATACTTTGGATTCCGAGGTGATTTTGTGAATTATGTACCTATGGTCGTAGAACAGTCTAATCGTGGTGAACGTGCGTATGATATTTATTCACGTTTGTTGAAAGATCGTATTGTTTTTATTGGTGGTCCGATTGATGATAATGTTGCTAATGTTGTAATTGCACAATTATTGTTTTTAGAATCAGAAGATCCGGATAAAGATATCCATTTATATATTAATAGTCCAGGTGGTGTAGTAACTGCTGGATTGGCAATTTATGATACAATGCAATATATAAAGCCGGATGTTTCAACGATATGCTTAGGTCAAGCTGCAAGTATGGGATCATTGTTATTGAGTGCAGGTGCAAAAGGAAAACGTTTTGCCCTACCTTATGCGAGAATAATGATTCATCAGCCACTAGGTGGTGCACAAGGTCAAGCAACTGATATACAGATACAAGCAAAAGAAATTTTACGCTTGCGTGAAATTGGCAATGATATTTTAGTTAAACATACAGGTCAGCCTTTGGAAAAAATTCAAACTGATACTGAACGTGATTTCTTTATGTCTAGCGAACAAGCAAAAGAATACGGTATCATAGATGCAGTTATTGTCCGTGGGGAAAAAGCCGAAAGCCTTAAATAGAGAGGTGATATCATGTTGAAGTTTGGTGATGACAAAGGTCAACTGAAGTGTTCTTTTTGCGGTAAGATGCAAGAACAGGTCAAAAAATTAGTTGCAGGGCCGGGGGTGTACATTTGTGATGAATGTATAGAGCTTTGTAATGAAATTATAGAAGAAGAATTTAGTGAAGATGTTGACATTGATTTAAAAGAGGTACCAAAACCTAAAGACATCAAAAGCATTTTAGATGAGTATGTTATTGGTCAAGAAAATGCTAAGAAAAATTTAGCGGTAGCTGTTTATAATCATTACAAAAGAATAAATTTGACTGCAAAAATTGATGATGTGGAATTGCAAAAATCCAATATCATTATGATTGGACCAACTGGTAGTGGGAAGACATTACTAGCACAAACCTTGGCGAAAATATTGAATGTACCATTTGCAATTGCTGATGCTACGTCGTTAACTGAAGCCGGTTATGTGGGTGAAGATGTAGAAAATATTCTTTTAAAATTAATACAAGCAGCGGAGTACGATGTTGAAAAAGCTGAACGAGGCATTATTTATATTGATGAGATTGATAAGATTGCACGTAAATCGGAAAATCCATCAATTACTAGAGATGTGTCGGGTGAAGGTGTTCAACAAGCCTTGCTTAAAATTTTAGAAGGTACGGTTGCTAGTGTACCACCACAAGGTGGCAGAAAGCATCCGCATCAAGAGTTTATTCAAATTGATACTACCAATATTTTATTTATTTGTGGTGGAGCTTTTGATGGTATTGAAAAAATAATTGGCAATCGTATTGGTAAAAAAGGGTTAGGCTTTGGTGCCGAAGTTGCTAGCAAAGAGAAGAAAAAATTTGGTGAAACTTTAAAAAGTTTATTACCGGAAGATTTATTAAAGACTGGATTAATTCCAGAGTTTGTAGGTCGATTGCCGGTGATTGTAACATTAGATTCATTAGATGAAGATGCGTTAATGAGTATTTTAGTTGAACCTAAGAATGCATTAGTAAAACAGTATAAAAAGATGTTTGAGATTGATAATGTTGAATTAGAGTTTAAAGAAGATGCTTTAAGATTAATTGCGCAAGAAGCATTAAAACGCAATACCGGGGCTAGAGGATTAAGATCGATTATTGAGGCGGCGATGTGCAATGTTATGTATGAAATACCATCTAGAGCCGATGTAACGAAATGTACTGTAACTAAAGAGGTTATTTTGAAAAAAGAAGAACCAGTTTTATGTACGGTCGATATTAAAGCTAAAAAAGAAGAATCAGCTTAAAGTTAGTGGCTGTCTCATCAAGGTGTTAACCTATGGAGAGACAGCCATTTGATTGTAAAAAATTTTAATTATAAAATAAAGGATTTTCAATCTTGTTTTGAGAATATTATTATTTCTGTAATAATTACTGACGATAATAAAGTTGGTACAGAAATTGTTTAGATAAAATAATTACTGATGTAGATTTTGTTGCATTGTATTGGAGGTTTTTAGATGAAAGAACTGAAAAATATGCCATTATTGCCGTTAAGAGGAGTGATGGTATTTCCTTATATGATCATCCATTTGGATGTTGGTCGCGAAAAATCAATTGCTGCGTTAGAAAAAGCGATGGTTCAAGATCGTTTAATTATGTTGTCAACGCAAAAAGATGCTAATACTGATAAGCCTGAGCCTGATGATATTTTTAAGGTTGGTACGGTGGCAGAGGTTAAGCAATTATTAAAATTACCTGGAGGCACGATTAGGGTATTAGTAGAAGGCTTATATAGAGCGGAAATTGTAGAATATATTAGTGAAGAACCTTATTATGAGGTTGAAATTAATGAATTTAAGGATGCTGAAGAAAAACCGACTGATGTGGAAGCTCTAACTAGAGCCGTTGTAAGTCAATTTGAAAATTGGGTTAAACTTAGCAAAAAGATACCACCGGAAACAATGGTGTCAGTTGTTGTGGTGGAAGAGCCTGGGCGCTTAAGTGATTTAATTGTTAGTCATTTATCTTTAAAAATTGAAGATAAACAGCTTTTATTGGAAGCTATTGATATAAAAGAACGCCTGGAAAAGCTCTGTGAAATTTTAGCACGTGAGATGGAAATATTAGAGTTAGAAAAGAAAATTGCCGGTAGAGTTAGAAAGCAAATGGAGAAAACGCAAAAAGAATATTATTTGCGTGAACAACTAAAGGCAATTCAAAAAGAATTAGGCGAAAAAGATGATAAAAGCATTGAAATTGCCGAATATCGTGAAAAACTAGAAAAGGGCAACTATCCTGAGGAGATTAAGGATAAAATTAAAAAAGAAATTTCACGACTGGAAAAAATGCCAAATATGGCAGCGGAAACTAGTGTAGTAAGAACCTATATTGAGTGTTTACTATCGCTACCATGGGGCGTTTACACCGAAGATAATTTAGATATTAACCATGCTGAAGATATTTTAAATGCCGATCATTTTGGATTAGATAAAGTTAAGGAAAGAATTTTAGAATATTTATCAATTAGGAAATTGACAGATAGTATTAAAGGGCCAATTTTATGCTTAGTTGGACCACCGGGGGTAGGGAAAACTTCTTTAGCACGATCAATAGCTAAAGCTGTTGATAGAAAATTCGTTAGAGTGTCGTTAGGTGGTGTTCGTGATGAGGCTGAAATTAGAGGACACCGTCGGACTTATGTTGGAGCAATGCCCGGACGCATTATTCAAGGCATGAGAACTGCCGGTTCGAGCAATCCGGTCTTTTTATTGGATGAAATAGACAAAATGAATGCTGATTTTCGGGGAGACCCATCGGCAGCATTGTTAGAGGTATTAGATCCGGAACAAAATAATACTTTTAGTGATCATTATGTAGAGAATGCATTTGATTTATCAAAAGTACTGTGGGTAGTTACTGCTAATACTGTGCATAATATTCCAAGACCATTGCGAGATAGAATGGAAGTTATTAATATTGCCGGGTATACCGAAGAAGAAAAAATTCAAATTGCCAAACGTTATTTAATTGAAAAACAGCTTAAAGAACATGGGCTAAATAATAAGCAAGTTAGTATAGCAGATAATACTATCCAAAAAGTTATCAGTGAATATACAAGAGAATCCGGGGTTAGAAGTTTAGAACGTAGTATTGCGAATTTGTGTCGGAAGGCTGCAAGAAAAATTGTTCAAGAAGATAAAAAATCTATTAAAATTACGGTGCAAAATTTACATACTTTCTTAGGCAGTGCTAAATATCATAAAAGACAAGCCGAAAATAAAGATCAAGTGGGTGTTAGTACTGGTCTAGCTTGGACTGAGGTTGGTGGAGATGTATTACCAACAGAGGTTTCAATTTTAAAAGGCAAGGGAAATTTAATTTTAACCGGGCAATTAGGTGATGTAATGAAAGAGTCAGCACAAGCTGGGTTAAGTTATATTCGAAGCAGAGTTGAAAAATTGGGAATAGAGCCCGATTTTTATGAAAAGAACGATATCCACATTCATTTGCCGGAAGGTGCTATTCCTAAAGATGGTCCGTCAGCCGGTATTACGATGGCGACAGCGGTAGTTTCAGCGTTGACGGGTAAAAAAGTTCGTACTGATGTAGCGATGACCGGCGAGATTACTTTGCGTGGTAGAGTACTACCAATTGGTGGGCTAAAAGAAAAAGTATTAGCGGCACATCGCTTGGGGATAAAAACAATTATTTTACCAAAAGAGAATAAACGCGATATGGATGATATTCCAAATAATATAAGAAAACAGTTAGAATTTGTGTTGGTTGAGCATATGGACGAAGTTTTAAACTGTGCAATGGTGGAAAGTAATGAATAGTGAAATAAATATTATCAGAGCGGAGTATGTTGCTTCGGCAGTCAGACCGGATCAATATCCAGAAGGGGATTTAGCAGAGATTGTTTTTATTGGCAGATCTAATGTTGGTAAATCATCGTTGATTAATTCCCTAAGTAGAGTTGGCGGTTTAGCTAGAATAAGTGGTACACCGGGGAAAACGCAAACTATTAATTTTTTTAAGATGACTGCTAAATTAGATGAAGAAACTAGAAAAGATTTCTTTTTAGTTGATTTACCGGGGTATGGTTATGCTAAAACTGGGCAGGCTAATCGAAAACGATGGGCAAAATTTATTGATGAATATCTTTTAACATCGAAAAGACTTAAGTTTGTTTGTCAATTAATCGATAGCAGACATCAACCAATGAAAACTGATATTGATATGTTTAAATGGTTGGTGGAAAATAATTTACCGGTGTTAGTTATTGCGACTAAAACAGATAAAATCAGTAAAATGGCGATTCAAAAACACTTAAATGAAATTAAAAAAGCATTAGGTGTAGATAATATGGATATTTTGCCATATTCCTCTGCTAAAAATGTGGGAAGAGCAGAGTTGCTTGACGTAATCGGTAATAGTTTGTTAGAATAAATAAGATAAAAGATAAGAGACAGTTTCTTCTGTCTCTTATCTTTTATCTAGGACTAAATTGAATTAGGAGCAAGAGTATGCTAACTTCATTTGATAAAGCTCTATTAAATATTTTACAGACAAATTTACCGTTAACCGAAAGACCATTTCAAGTGTTGGCGGATCAATTAAATACTAGCGAGGAAGAAGTTATTGCAAGGCTTAACGAATTAAAAGAACTCGGTTATATTAGAAAAATCGGCTTGTTTTTTGACTCGGCAAAATTAGGCTATGAAGGAACTTTAATTGCCACAAAGGTTTCACCAGAGCAGTTGGAAAATGTCGCTAATGTTATTAATCAGTACAATGGGGTGACTCATAATTATGAGCGTGAAGGCGACTATAATTTATGGTTCACTTTGATAACGATAGATATGGAACAACAAGAAGAAATATTAAACCATATTAAAAGTTTACCGGGAGTATTAGATCTTATTAACTTACCAGCTAATAAAAAATATAAAGTAAGCGTCAACTTTAATTTAAAGTAGGTGATATAATGCTTGATGAATTAGACAAAAAAATTATAGCGACAGTGCAAGATGAAATCCCTATAGTACCTAGACCATACTTGGCATTGGCAGAAAAAATTGGAATAACGGAAGCTGAACTAATAACTCGTTTAAATAATTATGCGAAAAGCGGTAAGTTGCGTAAATCCGGTGCGGTATTGAGACATCGAGAAGTTGGCTTTGCCGCTAATGTGTTATGTGCATGGAAAGTGCCACCAGATAAGTTGGAGCAAATTGGTGCCAATATGGCTACAAATACAGCAGTATCACATTGCTATGATCGAAAAACAACAAAGAATTGGCCTTATAATGTTTATACGATGATTCATGCTCATACTAGAGCTGAGTGTAGTGATATTGCCAATAACATTGCACAGGAAAATAATTTAACTGATTATAAAATGCTATTTAGTATTAAAGAGTGGAAAAAAACAAGTATGAGATATTTTTGCTAAGTATAAGTAGTTTAATTATGATAAATATCTAGACTTTAAAAGATAAAATAGTGTATTATATTAACAGATTTTGCTTGTAGGTGATAAATTTTGCTTAAAAATAGAATGTTTGATATCGTAAAAAATGATTTAGAAAAATTAGAAGAAATTCTGTTGGAAGTTGTTTCTTCACCGGTACCATTGATAACAGAAATAGGAACTCATTTAGTAAAGGCTGGGGGAAAAAGATTAAGACCCGCCCTTTATTTTTTGGCTAATTGTAAAGTTGCTAGAACTAAAAATATCATGGACTTGGCGGTAGCCTTAGAGTTAATTCATATGGCGACATTAGTACATGATGATGTAGTGGACAAGGCGGCGACTAGAAGAGGAATTATTACAGCTAATGCAAAATGGGGTAATCAAATTTCTGTTCTAACAGGAGACTATCTATTCTCCAAAGCTTTTTCGTTGGTAGCACAAAATCCTAACTCCAGAATAATGTCAGTTTTAACTGATTTGATTTGTGCAATGAGTGAAGGTGAGATTATTCAAAATCAAGAAATTTTTGTGCCGGAAATGGAAGAAAGTGTTTACTTCACAAAAATTGCGAAAAAGACCGCTGACTTTATCGCTGCGAGCTGTGAATTAGGTGCTATTATGGCTGAATTATCAACAGATGAGGTAGAAGCATTACGCCAATATGGTTATTGTATTGGAATGGCGTTTCAAATAACTGATGATATTCTTGATATTACAGCGACTACAGAAAAAATGGGTAAACCGGTAGGGAATGATTTATTACAGGGAATTGTAACTTTACCGACTATTTATGCAATGAATAATAGTGTGGATAAAGATGAGTTAAAACAAATTGTGGCGACTCAAAATATGACAAAAGAACAATTGGCAAGAGGTTTGTCAATTATCAATGAAACAGCTGCGATAAAATATTCTTATCAAGTGGTTGATGACTATTTAACAAAAGCACGAAACGTTTTGCCGAGTTGTTTGGATACAGAAGTTAAAGAAGCTTTTAACAGTGTTGCAGACTTTGTGCAAATGCGCGATTTTTAATAAAATGCCCTTGTGACAACAAGGGCATTTTGTATTAGGTGATGTTGTTTTTTTATGAGTCTACCTGTATAATAAAAGGTAATATAAAAATGGAGGTTGAAGAAAGTGTTTAATTTTAGCATGCCGGAATTAATACTGATTTTAATAATTGCATTAGTTGTATTTGGTCCTAGTAAACTACCTGATATTGGCAAAGCATTAGGGAAAAGCTTAAATGAATTCAAAAAAGCAACTAATTCAAATGATGATAAAGTAATTGATATAACAAAAGATGCCGAAAAGACAGAAAAATTGTCTGAAACTACAGACCTTAAAAACGATAAAGATAAGGCTAAGTGAGGTTTGATTTAAAATGGAATCAAACCAAAATGAATTACAAGATGACGGTGAAATGACGATAGTTAGTCATTTATCTGAATTAAGAAAAAGATTGATTTTATGTTTACTGGTTATTGGTTTTTTTAGTACGATTTCGTATTATTTTGCGGAAGAAATAGTACATTTTATAACTGCTCCTGCTGGTAAATTGTATTATATGCATCCAGCAGAAGCTTTTTTTACTTATTTAAAAGCCTCATTTTTTACAGGCTTTTTAATAAGTTTGCCGTTTGTGCTTTATCAAATATGGGCATTTTTAATTCCTGCCTTAACTGATGATGAGAGAACAGCTGTAAGCTTTTTAGTTCCGACATCATTTATTTTGTTTTTTGTGGGACTAATTTTTTCATACTATTTTGTTTTACCGGCTGGAATAAAGTTTTTTTTAGGTTTTTCTAACGTTGATTTACAACCTTTATTTTCCATTGGACAATATCTGGATTTTGTAATTTCATTTCTAATGCCATTTGGCTTTATTTTTGAATTACCATTAATTATTTTGGTATTAGCAAAGCTGGGCTTCGTTAGTTCAAAATATTTGATAAAAAAACGAAAAATAGTAATTTTATTTTCTTTTATTATCGGGGCGTTTATATCACCGACACCAGATGTTTTTTCACAGACGATGATTGCAGTACCGATTTTAATATTATATGAAATTAGCATTATTATTGTTAAATATTTATTGCAAAAGTAAGGAAGGAGCTATTATTTTGGCTTTTAATGATTTAAGAGAATTTATTGCTGCCCTTGAAGCAAAAGGCTGGCTGAAGAGAATAAAAGAACCTGTTGATTGTGATTTGGAAATTACGGAAATAACTGATCGAGTTTCTAAAATGACCGGTGATAAAAATGTAGCATTATTATTTGAAAATGTTAAGGGTTATGATATTCCGGTACTAATGAATGCTTTTGGTAGTATGGAAAGAATGGCATTAGCATTAGGTGTTGAAAAGATTGATGATATTGCTGATGAAATTAGAGAGTTGCTAAAGTTGCCGTATATATCATTGAAAAATAAACTTGATGTTATAAAGATAATTCCTCAAGCGAAAAAGGCGATAAACTTTCCTAAGTATGTGAAAAATGGACCATGTAAAGAAGTTATTATTAAAGATCAACCGTCAATTGATAAATTTCCTATTTTGAAATGTTGGCCACAAGATGGTGGTAAATTTATTACATTGCCAATGGTATTTACCAAAAATCCGAAAACGGGCAAACGTAATGTTGGAATGTATCGACTACAAAAATATGATGGACAAACTACGGGGATGCATTGGCATATTCATAAAAATGGTGCTGATAATTTCCGTGACCATATTGAAATGGGTAAGGATCGAATTGAGGTTGCAGTGGCAATTGGTGCAGATCCGGTATTAACTTATGCAGCGACAGCACCATTACCGCGTGATGTTGATGAAATGGTTTTTGCCGGAATGCTTAGAAAGAAATCAGTGGAAATGGTAAAGTGCGAAACTATTGATGTGGAGGTTCCGGCACATTCGGAAATAGTGTTGGAAGGTTATGTATTATTAGATGAACTACGCCGAGAAGGCCCGTTTGGCGACCATACCGGTTATTATTCTTTGGCTGATATGTATCCGGTGTTTCATATTACTTGTATTACGCATCGTAAAAATCCAATTTATCCATCAACTATTGTTGGTAAGCCACCAATGGAAGATTGTTTCTTAGCTAAAGCGACGGAAAGAATTTTCTTACCGTTTTTACAACAACAAATTCCGGAAATTGTTGATATTAATTTACCGTTAGAAGGTGTGTTTCATAATTGTGCGATGGTCTCAATTAAGAAAACTTACCCACAGCAAGCTAAAAAGGTGATGCATGCTATATGGGGTATGGGACAAATGATGTTCACGAAAATGATTATAATTGTTGATGCCCATGTTAATGTTCAAGATACCAATGAAGTTTGGTGGAGAGTCTTTAATAATATTGATGCTAGAAGAGATATTGTGATGGTCGATGGACCGCTTGATGTGTTGGATCATTCTTCGCCAATGCCAAATTGGGGAACAAAAGTTGGCATTGATGCAACAAAATCAGTGCCGGCTGAAGGGCATACCAGAGAGTGGCCAGATGAAATTGTTATGAGTGAAGATATTAAAAAAATAGTTGATGAGAAATGGCGGAGATTAAATCTTGAGTAAGATAAAAGCACATTTAGATAACATTGCGTTATCTCATTCTGTCTTTGCCCTACCATTTGCCTATATGGGGGCTGTTTTAGCAGCGCAGGGGATTCCTAAAATTACTGATATTTTTTGGATTACAATAGCAATGATTGGCGCGAGAAGTGCAGCATTAGCACTTAATAATTTTATTGACTTAAAATATGATAAGATTCATCCGAGATTTAAAGATAGACCAATGGTTACTGGAAAAGTTACACCAAGGGAAGCAATTTTATTGATTATAATAAGTTTTGTATTTTTCATCTTGGCAGCGGCACAGCTTCAGCCGATTTGTTTGCAATTGGCTCCATTAGCTGTAATCCCGTTTGTTATTTATCCTTACATGAAAAGATTTTCCTGGACTTGCCATTTAGTGTTAGGGTTAGCTTTAGCAGTAGCACCAATTGGCGGCTGGATTGCGATTACCGGTTATTTTAATTGGGCTATTATATTATTAGGTTTAGCGGTAGGAATTTGGATTGCAGCGTTTGATGTTATTTACGCTTGCCAGGATATCAATTTTGATAAAGCGCAAGGATTAAATTCTATGCCAGTAAGATTTGGTGTTACAGGAGCAATGAAACTATCTAAAATAATGCATATTATTAGCATTGCATCTTTTTTAGCTGTCGGCTTATTATTAAACTTATCTTATATTTATTATTGCGGGGTAGTGTTAGCCGCATTAGTTTTATATTATCAACATTCCATTATTAAACCTGATGATTTGAGTGAGGTTACACAAACTTATTTTATGCGGAATGGTTTAGTCGGAATTTCAATTTTTCTATGTACGTTAATCGATTTATTAGTTAAATTTTAATTAGTAGGAGGAGTTTTATGGCAGCAAATATATTAGAAGGTAAGGTTTTTGCTTCAAAAATAAAAGAAGAAGTAAAGGCTGAAGTTGAAAAACTAAAACAACAACATAATGTTAATCCGGGGTTAGCTGTTATTATAGTTGGCGAAAACCCGGCATCAAAAGTTTATGTAGCTAATAAACACCGATCTTGTGAAGAAGTTGGTATTTACTCAGCAGTAATAGAACTGCCGGAAACTACTACCAAAGAAGAGTTATTACAAAAAATTGATGAATTAAATAAAGATGAAAAAATTGATGGTATTTTGGTTCAATTACCATTACCGGAGCATATTAGAGCTGATGAAAGTGAAATTCTTGATTTTATTAATCCCAATAAGGATGTCGATGGTTTTCACCCTGCTAATGTAGGTAAACTTGGGATTGGACAAGAACATTTAGTTCCTTGTACCCCATTAGGTTGTATTAAAATGTTGGAGTTAGCAGGAATTGAGATTGCAGGGAAAAATGCTGTAGTTATTGGTCGTAGTAATATTGTTGGTAAACCGATGTTTAATTTACTATTAGCACGGAATGCTACGGTTACAATCTGTCATTCCCGCACTAAAGATTTGGCTACAGTAACTAAACAAGCTGATATTTTAGTTGTGGCTATTGGTAAACCTAATTTTCTTACAGCTGATATGGTTAAACCTGGAGCGGTGGTAATTGATGTTGGAATTAATAGAATTGCACCAAAAAAATTAGTTGGCGATGTGGACTTTGATAGTGTAAAAGAAGTTGCTGGAGCAATAACACCGGTGCCGGGTGGCGTTGGCTTATTAACTATTGCGATGTTACTGCATAATACTGTTAAAGCAGCAAAATTAAATAGAAATATTAATTAATAAATAAACAATTTCTAAGGGAGATAGAAATGAAAAGTGATGTTGAGATTGCTCAAGAAGCAACAATGAAACCAATAGTAAAAGTCGCAGAAGAACTTAATATTGCCGAAGAAGAGCTAGAGCTTTATGGCAAATATAAGGCTAAAGTTTCTTTAAAATCATGGGAAAAAATCAAAAATAGACCTGATGGAAAATTAATTTTGGTTACTGCAATTAATCCGACGCCGGCCGGTGAAGGAAAGACAACGACGACTGTTGGACTGGGTGATGCAATTCGCAAACTTAATAAAAAGGTAGTAATAGCCCTTAGAGAACCTTCATTAGGGCCTTGTTTTGGTGTAAAAGGCGGTGCTGCTGGAGGCGGTTATGCTCAAGTTGTACCGATGGAAGATATTAATCTTCACTTTACCGGAGATTTTCATGCGATAACTTCAGCCCATAACTTACTAGCAGCAGTGATTGATAATCATATCCATCAAGGCAACGAATTAAATATTGATCCTCGTAAAATTACTTGGCGACGGGTTGTTGATTTAAATGACAGAGCGCTGCGCTCGATTATCTGTGGACTAGGTGGAACGGCGAATGGTGTGCCTCGGGAGACTGGTTTTGATATCACAGTAGCTTCTGAAATGATGGCTATTTTATGCTTAGCAAAAGATCTTGACGATATGAAAGAACGAATAGGAAAAATCATTGTCGGCTATACATATGATGGTACACCGATTAAGGCTAGTGATTTAAATGTTACTGGAGCTTTGACGTTATTGTTTAAAGATGCAATTAAACCTAACTTGGTGCAAACTTTAGAAAATACACCGGCCTTTGTTCACGGTGGACCTTTTGCTAATATTGCACATGGCTGTAATAGTGTGATGGCAACAAAATTTGCTTTAAAATTAGCTGATGTGGTTGTTACAGAAGCTGGTTTTGGTGCAGATTTAGGTGCGGAAAAATTCTTAAATATTAAATGTCGTTTTGCCGGATTTAAACCAGATGCAGTTGTAGTTGTAGCAACAGTTAGAGCGTTGAAAATGCATGGTGGTATGGCGAAAAACGAGCTAACTGCTGAGAATATGACAGCGCTAGCAGACGGTCTAGCTAATTTAACGAAGCATATTGATAATATGCATAAATTTGGACTACCAACAGTGGTAGCGATAAATGCTTTTCCAACAGACACTGAAAAAGAGTTATTATTTGTTAAAGAAAAATGTGAAGCAATGGGAGCGGAAGTTGCGGTATCAAAAGTATGGGAACAAGGCGGTACCGGAGGGATAGTATTAGCAGAAAAAGTACTGGAAGCATCTAATAAAAAATCTAATTTTAACTATATTTATGATGAAAAAGATGAAATAAAAGTTAAAATTAAAAAAATAGCACAAGAAATATATGGTGCGACTGATGTTACCTATACAGTGGCAGCTGAAAAAACTATTACAGAGTTAACTGCCTTGGGTTTTACGGATACGCCGATTTGTATGGCGAAAACGCAGTATTCTTTAAGTGATGACATGGCAAAACTTGGTTGTCCAAAGGATTTTAATATAACAGTAAGAGAACTTAGAATTGCTGCTGGAGCTGGTTTTATCGTTGCTATTACCGGTAATATTTTAACGATGCCGGGATTACCGAAAGTGCCGGCAGCTGAAAGAATGGATATTACCAATGAAGGGAAAATAGTTGGTTTGTTCTAAGTTTTACATAGGAGGAGTTTTATGACTAAAATATCAGTAGAAATAGTGCCACGCGATAAAGAGTATTTATTAGATGAATTAAATGTTGTAAAACAATTTAAAGAAATCGATATTATAAATATTCCGGAATTATTACGTTATGATATACATAGCTGGGAAGGCTGTAAAATAGCTAAGCAGTATTTCAATCAAGCAATCCCTCATATTAGAGCAATTGATATTGATTTAGACCAACCATTACCAATGGTTGAATTTTTAAGAGAAAATAATATCAATGAAGTATTAGTAGTTACTGGTGATCCGCCACAAGATATGGGCAGAAAAATATATCCAACTATTAGTACTGATGTAATTCGTAAATTTAAAATGGAAATGCCAGAAGTAAAAGTATATGCTGGTATTGATCAATATCGAACTAGTATGAGAGCTGAATCATACAGTATAAAAAGAAAAATTCAAGCAGGGGCAGATGGATTTTTCACACAACCATTCTTTGATTTAAGATTTTTAGAAATTTATGCCGAACTACTGGAAGGTAAGGAAGTTTACTGGGGCGTTTCACCTGTTCTTTCCGATAAATCCGTAAATTACTGGGAAACAAAGAATAATGTTGTTTTTCCGAAAAATTTTGCACCGACCTTAGAATGGAACATTGATTTTGCACAAAAAGTGCTTGAGTTTGTAACCAGAACAAACTCTAATATTTATTTTATGCCAATTAGAACTAAACTGGCGGATTATTTGTCAGGTATTTTAGCTAAGAAATAATTCAAGTAAGGTTATTTTATTTTGAATGTGAGGTAACGAAATGTACAAAATTATTAAAAAGCAAGAATTGTCACCCGGTGTAAAGCTATTTGATGTTTTGGCACCACGTATAGCGAAAAAGGCTTTACCAGGACAATTTATTATTTTGCGTGTTAATGAAGATGGTGAGCGCATTCCTTTAACAATAGCTGACTTTAATAGAGAACAAGGTACTATCACAATAATTTTTCAAGAGGTAGGGGTTTCTACAAAACTATTAGGAAGCTTAAATGAAGGCGAAGATATTTTGGATTTTGTTGGTCCATTAGGGACTGCTACTCATATTGAAAAAATTGGTACTGTTGTTTGTATTGGTGGAGGAATTGGGGTAGCACCGGTTTATCCAATTGCTCGTGCGTTTAAAGAGGCTGGTAATAAAGTTATTTCTATTATTGGTGCAAGAAGTAAAGATATTCTAATCTTGGAAGATGAGATGAACGCTGTTAGCGCTGAACTTTATATTACAACTGATGATGGGTCAAAAGGACAAAAGGGCTTTGTAACTGATAAATTGAAAGAATTAATAGATGGTGGAGAGAATATTTCACTGGTTATGGCCATTGGTCCAGTAGTAATGATGAGAAGTGTTGCTGAAACTACTAGACCTTATGGGATTAAAACTATGGTGAGCTTAAATCCAATTATGGTTGATGGTACTGGGATGTGCGGTGGCTGTAGAGTAAAAGTTGGTAATGAAAGCAAATTTGCGTGTGTCGATGGTCCAGAGTTTGATGCGCATGAAGTTGATTTTAAAGGCTTAATGTCAAGACAAAGAATTTATGTTGATCAAGAAAAAGAACGTGATCATGTTTGTTCAAACCCAGGAGGTTGCGTATGTCAATAATTTTAACTAAACATAAAATGCCTGAGCAAGATCCGAAAGTAAGAGCAAAAAATTTTGATGAAGTTGCCTTGGGTTATGATAAAGAAACAGCGATAGCCGAAGCTCAAAGATGTTTAAATTGTAAGGCCGCACCTTGTATGAAAGGCTGTCCGGTAAATGTGAATATTCCGGCTTTTATACAAGAGGTTAAAGCTGATAATATGGATGGTGCTTTAAAAATTATTAAAGAAGTTAACAGTTTGCCGGCTGTCTGTGGTCGAGTTTGCCCACAAGAAGAGCAATGTGAAAAATATTGTGTATTAGCCAAAAAAGGTGAAGCTGTTGGTATTGGTAGATTAGAGCGTTATGTAGCTGATTTGGGATTAGAAAAAAATGAAGAAATTATTGCTAATAAAATAATGCCTGATGCTCAAAAAGTAGCAATAGTTGGTTCTGGTCCAGCTGGACTTACTGCTGCTGGTGATTTGGCGAAAAAAGGTTATAAAGTTACAGTATTTGAAGCTTTACATGCGCCCGGTGGAGTTTTAGTTTATGGAATTCCTGAATTTCGTTTACCGAAAGAAAAAGTAGTAAAAGCAGAAATTGATAATTTACGTAAATTAGGGGTAGAAATTGTTGTTAATTCTATTGCCGGAAAAATCTTTAATATAGATGAATTAATGACTGAAGAAGGTTTTGATGCAGTCTTTATTGGTACTGGAGCAGGCTTACCATTTTTCATGGATATTCCTGGAGAGTCTTTAAATGGTGTTTATGCTGCTAATGAATTTCTTACCAGATGTAACTTAATGAAGGCTTATAAATCAGTTGAATATGGAACGCCAATTCATGTTGGTAAAAAAGTTGCAGTTGTTGGCGGTGGAAATGTAGCGATGGATGCCGCTCGTACCGCTTTAAGATTAGGGGCGGAAGATGTATATATCGTTTATCGTCGTAGTGAAGCTGAGTTACCGGCAAGACTAGAAGAAGTTCACCATGCGAAAGAAGAAGGTATTAAGTTTCAATTATTAACCAATCCGATTGAAATTATTGGAAATGATAGAGATTGGGTTACGGCGTTAAAATGTGTTGAAATGGAATTAGGTGAACCTGATGAATCTGGACGTAGACGTCCGGTAGAAGTTGAAAATTCTGAATTTGAATTACCAGTTGATACAGTTGTGATTGCTATCGGTCAAGGACCTAATCCATTGATTCAGTCTACAACTCCAGGCTTAGATACTACTAAACGTGGTAATATTATTGCAAAAGAAGAAACTGGAGCTACCAGCAAAGAAGGAGTTTTTGCCGGTGGAGATATTGTAACCGGAGCTGCAACTGTTATTTTAGCAATGGGAGCCGGAAAGAAAGCTGCAAAAGCAATTGATGAATATCTAATTAGTAAGCGTAAATAATAGTTAATAAAGACCACTCGACCGGAGTGGTCTTTATTAGGATAAAGAATAATTTTCAATATGATAAAATAAAGTTAACTTGTAATAGGATTTTTTAAAAAATTTACGAATAATATATAGTGTTAAGTTTAAGGAGGATGAATTTGTGCAAGGAATTAGAGGAGCGACAACGGTAGAAAAAAATGATAAAGAAACTATAATGGAAGCAGTACAAGAATTGTTGACAATTTTAACAAATGATAATGACTTAAAATTGGAAGATATCGGTGCTGTTATTTTTTCATCAACACCTGATATTAACGCGGCTTTTCCAGCAGCGGCGGCAAGAAGAATGGGTTGGGATTTAGTCCCGTTATTTGGAACTCAGGAATTGGATGTTCCAGATGGTGTAAAACAGTGCATTAGAGTTTTAATATTATGGAATACACCAAAGAAACAAAGTGAAGTGAACCATGCATACTTGAAAAATTCTTGTGTATTGCGACCGGAATTATCAAAAAAAATATAGAGGTGAGTCCTAATGAAAAAAACAGTTATTAATACAGACAAGGCCCCACAAGCTATCGGACCATATTCACAAGCTATTAAGGCTAATGGTTTTATTTTTGTTTCAGGGCAGATTCCTTTGGATTATAAAACCGGTGAATTTGTTGAGGGAAAAATAGCAGAGCAAACTAAGCAATGTTTAGAAAATTTAAAAGAAATTTTGGCGCAAGCCGGAGTTGATTTTTCAGCTGTGGTCAAAACCGGAGTATTTTTAGCAGATATGAATGATTTTGCAGCAATGAATGAGGTATATGCTCAATATTTCTCGAAAGAATGTCCAGCAAGAGCTTGTGTGGAAGTTAGTAAATTACCTAAAGGGGCATTGGTGGAAATTGAACTAATTGCAATAGCTGAATGATAATGTCCGTAAAAATATAATAGCTTTAATGAAAACTCATTAAAGCTATTATATTTTTAACTTCAGTAGATAAGGGAGCGATTGAAATGCCTGAAGTAGTAGTATTAAAAGAGTATTGCAAAAGCTGTGGCTTATGCATTGATATTTGTCCAAAGAAAATTTTGCAAATCGGAACGGTTGCAAATCAAAAAGGCTATTATACAGTGGAAGTTATTGATCAAAGTAAATGTATTGGTTGTACTTTATGTGCGACTATGTGTCCGGACTTAGCACTGGAAATATACAAATAGGTAGGTGTAAATATGGAAAAAGTATTGATTAAAGGCAATGAAGCAATTGCAGAGGCGGCGATGAAATCAGGCTGTAAATTGTTTTTTGGTTATCCTATAACACCCTCAACCGAAATAATGGAATACTTAGCGAAACATTTTCATAAGGTTGGCGGAACTTTAGTGCAAGGGGAGGATGAAATTGCCTCAATTAATATGTGCTATGGTGCAGCGGCAACCGGAGCAAGAGTTTTTACATCATCTTCAAGTCCGGGAATAAGTTTAAAACAAGAAGGAATTTCTTATTTAGCAGCTGCTGAATTACCGGTTGTTATTATTAATGTTAATCGTAGTGGCCCGGGGTTAGGTGGCTTAGGAGCATCACAATCGGATTATTTTCAATCTACTAAAGGCGGAGGACATGGTGATTATCGTTTGATTGTATTAGCACCGTCGAAAGCGCAAGAAATGTATGATTATACGATGCTGGCATTTGATTTAGCTGATAAGCATCGTAATCCGGTATTAGTATTAGCCGATGGATTTTTAGGTCAAATGATGGAACCGGTTGAATTAAAGGAAGCTCAAAATGTTCAACTACCGGAAAAAGATTGGATTACTAATGGCGCAAAGGATCGCGATAAACGAAAAATAGCCAGTTATGCTTTAACCAATGAAGTGGCTGAAGCTAGTTGTTTAAACTGGCAAAAAAAATACCAAGACATTAAAGATACTGAGCAAATGTGGGAAGATTTTCAAGTTGAAGATGCTGAATACTTAATAGTCGGTTATGGTACTTGTGGTCGAATTGCTAAAAGCATTGTGCTTGCAGCACGAGCACAAGGTGTAAAGCTCGGATTGATTAGACCGATAACCTTATGGCCGTTTCCGGAAAAAGCCTTTCAAAATATTATTGCCAAAGGAATTTTGACGTTGGAGTTAAACTCAGGACAAATGATTGAAGATGTAAAACTAGCGGTAAATTGCAATATTCCGGTTCATTTTTACAGTCGACAAGGTGGAATGTTACCAACCCAACAAGCTATTTTTGATAAATTAAATCTAGAATTCAATTTAAACTTAAAGGAGGGGCTATAATGAAAAAAATATTTTCGCGTCCGCAGGGCTTAACAAATATCCCTTTTCATTATTGTCCGGGTTGTACTCATGGGATTGTTCATCGGATTATTGGTGAAGTGTTGGAAGAACTTGATATCTGTGAAGAAACTATTGGTATTGCTCCGGTAGGGTGTGCCGGGTTTTCTTTAGACTTTTTCAATTGTGATTTTGTTGGTGCTGCTCATGGTCGTGCCCAAGCTGTTGCTACGGGGGTAAAAAGAGCGTTGCCGGAGAAAATAGTTTTTACTTATCAAGGTGATGGTGATATTGCAGCGATTGGAACTGCACATGCTATTCATGTAGCTGCTCGTGGTGAGAAGATAACCACAATTATGGTTAATAATGCGGTTTTTGGAATGACCGGTGGACAGATGGCACCAACGACTCTGGATGGGCAGGTGACGACAACCAGTCCTTATGGTCGTGATACTAACTTAGCTGGTGCGCCGATTGACTTACCGAAAACGATAGCAACGCTAAATGGAGCGGTATATGTTGCGTCAGTATCGGTTGATAGTCCTAAGAATATTAGGTTGGCAAAAAAGGCGATAAAAAAAGCTTTCCAAGTGCAACAGCAAGGGCTTGGTTTTGCATTGGTGAGTGTGCTTTCTACCTGTCCGACAAATTGGGGAATGTCACCGGTTGAAAGCTTAAAGTGGTTACAAGAAAAAATGCTACCTATCTATCAAATGGGTGAATTAAAAGTTTCAGAGGAGGTAGCCAAATTATGATAGATAAAGTAGTATTAGCTGGTTTTGGCGGTCAAGGTGTAATGTTTATTGGCAAGGTATTAGCTTATGCCGGAATGCAAGATGAATATAATGTTTGTTGGATTCCCTCGTATGGACCGGAAATGCGTGGCGGAACCGCTAATTGTTCGGTGATAATTGCTAATGATGAAATTCATTCGCCGGTAATTGAGAGGGCTGATTTTGGGATAACTTTAAATCAACAGTCTTTTGAAAAGTTTGTGACAAAAATAAACGATAATGGTGTAATGGTTGTAAATTCATCAATTGTAGATGTTAATACCGTTAATGTTGATAACGTAGAAATTATCGCTATTCCGGCGGGTGAACTTGCCAATGAGTTATGCCAACCTAAACTGGCCAATATGGTATGCTTAGGAGCTTTGCTTAAAAGATCTAAGCTAATAAATTTAAATAATGTAGAAAAAGCAATGAAAAAACTAGTAGGAAAAAGACCTGAAATATTTGAACTTAATATGAAAGCAATAAAATTAGGGTTAGAATATAAATAAGAAACTCGGCGTTAATAACGCCGAGTTTCTTATTTATATTTACTATGAAAATTTTTTAAATTATTCCATGAGCAATCATTGCATCGGCAACTTTAACAAATCCGGCAATATTTGAGCCCATTACAAGATTTCCAGCGAAACCGTAGTTTTCAGCAGCTTCTTTAGAATTGTTATAAATATCTTCCATAATTTGTTGAAGTTTATTATCAACTTCTGCAAAAGTCCAACTATATCTCATGGAGTTTTGACTCATTTCTAATGCTGATACAGCAACCCCACCAGCATTAGCAGCTTTTGCAGGTGCAAATAGAACTTTATTATTGATAAAGAAATCAATAGCATCTAAAGTTGATGGCATATTTGCGCCTTCACCAACAGCAAGAACCCCATTAGCAACAAGTTTTTTTGCAGATTCTAAGTCAATTTCTCCTTGCGTTGCACAAGGAAGGGCAACATCACAAGGGATAGTCCAAATTCCTGTACAACCTTCAGTATAGGTTGTTCCAGGACGCTTGCTAGCATATACTGAAATTCTAGCGCGTTTTACTTCTTTTAGTTCTTTTACCAAGGCTAAATCAATACCGTTAGGATCGTAGATATAACCATTAGAGTCAGAGCAGGCAACAACTTTAGCACCAAACTCCATTGCTTTTTGCATTGCGTAAATTGCAACATTACCAGAACCAGAAACAACTACTGTTTTTCCTTCAAAGCTTTGGTTAGCATCCGCTAACATATGACGCATAAAATAAAGGAGTCCATAACCAGTCGCTTCTGTTCGTGCTAGACTACCCCAGTAGCCTAATCCTTTGCCGGTTAAAACTCCGGCCTCATAAGCGTTTCTTAAACGTTTGTATTGACCAAATAAGTAGCCGATTTCTCTACCGCCAACGCCAATATCGCCCGCCGGAATATCGGTATCTTGACCAATATGGCGTGACAATTCAGTCATAAAGCTTTGACAAAACGCCATAATTTCGCGATCTGTTTTACCTTTTGGATCAAAGTTGGAACCACCTTTACCGCCTCCGATAGGTAGACCGGTTAAAGCATTTTTGAAAATTTGCTCAAAACCTAAGAATTTAATAATACTTAAATTCACACTAGGGTGGAAGCGTAAACCACCTTTATATGGACCAAGCGTACTATTAAATTGTACGCGGTAGCCTTTATTAACCATAATTTTACCGGCGTCATTGAGCCAAGGAACTCTAAATGAAACAACACGCTCTGGTTCAACTATTCTTTCTAAAATTGAATGCTCTAGATATTGTGGATTTTGCTCAAGTACAGGCACCAATGAGGTTAAAACTTCTTTTACTGTAGCGTGGAATTCAACTTCACCGGGATTATCGTCCATAATTTTTTGAATTAATTGGTTGACATAATTTTTCATGCAGTACAACACCCTCCTAAATAATATAATGTAAACATTATAACATAAATGCTATTATTAAGGATATATGGATAAAATATATATATTTTAGCATCAAAAAAAGCTTCTGCCTTTTTATGCATCTTAAGTTAGAACTAAATCTAAGATTAAGAGGTTAACATAATTTTAGCAGAAGCTTTTATTAATATAGTTGTTAGATATCAGTAGAGATTTTACTTTTGTCAATTTCTCCATTTTTCAACATATCAATAACTTGGCCAACATCTTTATCACCACGACCGGATAAATTTACAATAATAATTTTATCTTGTGGTAAAGATTTAGCCAATTTTATTGCATGGGCAATTGCATGAGAGCTTTCAATGGCTGGAATGATTCCTTCTAGTTTTGATAACATAAAGAACGCATCTAAAGCTTCATCATCATTAACGCTGACATATTCTCCGCGGCCGCTTTCGTGATAAAAGCTATGTTCCGGTCCAACTCCCGGATAGTCTAGGCCGGCAGCAACAGAATGAACCGGTAAAGGTTCTCCTTGTTCATCTTGTAAAGTATAACATTTAAAACCGTGAATAACGCCGACAGAGCCTTTAGAAATACTAGCAGCATGATCAGGAGTATCAAGTCCTTTACCACCTGGTTCTACCCCAATAATTTTAACAGTTTTATCATCGTAAAATGGATGGAATAAACCAATCGCATTACTGCCTCCACCTACAGCGGCTACTAAATAATCAGGCAGTCTATTTTCTGCTGCTAAAATTTGACGACGCGCTTCTTCACCAATTATGCTTTGAAATTCGCGAACCATTGTAGGATAAGGATGAGGACCTACGGCAGACCCTAATAAATAAAAAGTATCATTATAATTTTCAGCATAATCCATTAATGCTGCATCGACAGCATCTTTAAGGGTTTTAGTACCGCTACTTACCGATACAACCTTAGCTCCTAATAAATTCATGCGAAAAACATTTAACTCTTGGCGTTTTATATCAATTTCACCCATATAAATACTGCACTCTAAACCAAATAAAGCACAAACGGTAGCAGTGGCAACGCCATGTTGTCCAGCTCCGGTTTCGGCAATAATTCTTTTTTTACCCATTTTCTTTGCTAATAGAATTTGTCCTAGTGCGTTATTGATTTTATGAGCGCCGGTATGATTTAAGTCTTCACGTTTTAAATATACTTTTGCACCACCAAGTTCTTTTGTTAAACGATCAGCAAAGTAAAGAGGAGATTGACGACCAACATAGTTGGTAAAATAATAGCCCAATTCTTTTTTGAATTCAGGGTCATTGATATATTTAAAAAAACACTCTTCAACTTCTTTTAAAGGTGCAACTAATTGTTCAGGAACAAAACATCCTCCAAACTGACCAAAATACCCAGTATTATTTTCAACCATGATAATTCCTCCTAAATTTAAATAAAATAAAAACGCCCTCTGCTTAAAGTATAAGCAGAGGGCGATATAAACCGTGGTGCCACCTCAATTAGTCAAAAGACTCTCTCTTTGGATATTATCCTAGTCTGATAACGGCAGACCACCGAGGCACCTACTATAATTCAGATTCCACTCCTGAGACCATTCAATAGACCTTGTCAAATCAGTTTGCACCAACCACTGACTCTCTAAATTGACGTGGTAAATTTACTATCCTCAATCAACGATTTTAGAATATTTAATTAATGATAATGTTACAATAATATAAAAATTAAGTCAAGAAAAATAATATTTTGTAAATATTTATTGTTTTAAGGTTGAATTTATAGTACAGATATAATTTTGTAAAAATTAAATTTATAACTTAAATATAAAAAATTAACTTAAAAGATATTATATATTAAGAAATAAATGCTATCAACACTAAAATTAACTGTTTATTTTTCATAATTTAATGGTATAATTTTGAATAAGTATTTTTAGTTATAATGTTGAAGTAATGATTAAGATCAATCATTATTTGCTAAAATACTGTTGTTAAAACAAAGAAATTGAAAGAACATATTAGAACATCTTAACATAGATGAAGGAGTGATTACCTTGGCAAAAAAAATGAAAACGATGGATGGAAACACTGCCGCAGCTTATATATCTTATGCGTTTACTGAAGTAGCGGCTATTTACCCAATAACACCGTCTTCACCAATGGCGGAAAGTGTTGATATTTGGGCAGCAAAAGGGAAAAAAAATATATTTGGTCAGCCAGTTAAAATTGTTGAATTGCAATCAGAAGGTGGCGCAGCCGGAACAGTTCATGGGGCATTACAAGCCGGTGCTTTAACAACAACCTATACTGCGTCACAAGGATTGTTATTGATGTTGCCTAATATGTACAAAATTGCCGGTGAATTGTTACCAGGAGTTTTTCATGTTAGTGCTAGAGCTTTGGCGACAAATTCATTAAATATTTTTGGTGATCATCAAGATGTAATGGCAGCAAGGCAAACCGGTTGTGCAATTTTAGCAGAAAGTAGTGTTCAACAGGTAATGGATTTAAGTGCGGTAGCACATTTAGCGGCAATTAAAGGTCGAATTCCGTTTATAAATTGTTTCGATGGTTTTAGAACATCACATGAAATTCAAAAGATAGAAGTCATTGATTATAATGATTTGGCAAGAATGCTTGATTGGGAAGCTGTGGCTAACTTTAGACGCAATGCCTTAAATCCTGATCATCCAGTGGTTAGAGGGACTGCACAAAACCCTGATATTTATTTCCAAGAAAGAGAAGTGTCTAATAAATACTATGATGCTTTGCCGGAAATAGTTGAAGAATACATGCAAGAAGTTAATAAGTTAACGGGCCGTAATTATCAATTGTTTAACTATTATGGTCACAGTGAAGCCGAATCAGTAATTATTGCAATGGGCTCAGTTTGTGAAACTATTGAAGAGAGTGTGGATTACTTAAATTCTCAAGGTGAAAAAGTTGGGGTATTGACAGTTCATTTATATAGACCGTTTTCTATTAAACATTTCTTGAAAAGTTTACCGACTACTGTTAAAAAGATTGCGGTATTAGATCGTACTAAAGAACCGGGAGCCTTGGCAGAGCCTCTATATCTGGATGTAAAGGCAGCTTTTTATGAGGCTGACACTAAACCGGTAATTGTTGGAGGGCGTTATGCTTTAGGCGGTAAAGATGTTGGGCCACGTCATATTTTAGCGGTATATGAAAATTTAAAAGCAGAAAAGCCACTGAATAACTTTACGATTGGGATTGTGGATGATGTTACGTTTAAGTCATTAGATGATGTTGGCTTTGAAATTGACTTTACACCACCAGGAACAACTGCTTGTAAATTTTGGGGATTAGGTTCAGATGGTACCGTAGGAGCTAATAAAAGTGCAATAAAAATTATCGGTGATAATACTGAAATGTATGCACAAGCCTATTTTGCTTATGATTCCAAAAAATCAGGCGGTATTACAATGTCTCATTTACGGTTTGGTAAAGATAAAATACGTTCACCGTATTTAATACATCAAGCTGATTTTATTTCCTGTTCGCAGCAATCATATGTTGATAAATATGATTTATTGGCGGGCTTAAAACCACAAGGTACATTTTTATTAAATACTTTATGGACACCCCAAGAAGTAGCAGAAAAATTGCCGGTGGCTATGAAAAAATATATTGCTGAAAAGCAAATCAATTTTTATATTGTTAATGCTGTGCAAATTGCCAGAGAACTTGGCTTAGGTGGTCGCTTTAATATGATTATGCAAGCGGCGTTCTTTAAGCTTGCTGATATTATTCCAACTGAAGAAGCGGTTCAATACTTAAAAGAAGCGGTTGTTACTTCTTATGGAAAAAAAGGTCAAGCTGTTATTGACATGAACCAAGGTGCGATTGATAGAGGAATGGAAGCGTTGGTGAAGATTGAAGTTCCAAGTGAATGGAGTGAACTTGAGCTTGTAGAAGCTCATGATGATTCTAAACCTGAGTTTATTGAAAAAATATTGGAACCAATGAATAGGCAAAATGGTGATAGTTTACCAGTAAGCTCTTTTGTAGGAATTGAAGATGGTACTTTCCCAATGGGGACTACGGCTTATGAAAAACGTGGTATTGCTATTAATGTTCCAAAATGGGATGTTGATAAATGTATTCAGTGTAATCAATGTTCATTTGTTTGTCCGCATGCGGTTATTAGACCAACGTTGCTAAATGAAGCTGAAGTTAAAAATGCACCAGAGGGTTTTAAGGCGAAAGCGGCAATCGGCATAAAAGACTATAGTTATCACTTAGCTATCTCACCATTAGACTGTACTGGCTGTGGCAATTGTCGTCAAGTTTGTCCAGCGAAAGAAAAAGCTTTGGAAATGGTTCCACTAGAAGAACAAAAGCATGAATCAGTATATTGGGAATATGTACAAAGCATTATTCCGAAGCAGAATCCAATTAAGAAAAATATGTTAAAAGGTAGTCAATTTGAACAACCATTATTAGAGTTTTCTGGTGCTTGTGCAGGATGTGGTGAAACGCCTTATGCTAAATTAGTTACGCAATTATTTGGCGATAGAATGATGATTGCCAATGCCACAGGTTGCTCTTCGATTTGGGGGGCCAGTGCACCGTCGATTCCATTTACTACAAATCACAAAGGCTATGGACCAGCATGGGCTAATTCTCTGTTTGAAGATAATGCCGAGTTTGGTTTAGGTATGTTACTAGGTGGTAATGCTGTTAGAAACAGATTATTGGAGGATATTAGCGCTGCTATTGAAAGTGATATTTCGCAGAATTTAAAAACTGCTTTAACAGAATGGGTAGAAGCTTTTGATGATAACGAACAAACCAGAGCAAAAAGTGAAAAAGTTATAGAGATTTTGGGACAAGAAAAACGTACGATGACTAATTCTTTATTATTGGATAAAATAGCGGAAAATAAAGATTTCTTAGTGAAGCGCTCACAGTGGATTTTTGGCGGTGATGGTTGGGCTTATGATATCGGTTATGGTGGTTTGGATCATGTCTTGGCAAGTGGTGAAGATGTAAATGTGTTGGTGTTTGATACTGAAGTTTATTCTAATACCGGTGGACAATCATCTAAAGCAACGCCAACGGCAGCTATTGCACAATTTGCAGCAAACGGTAAGAAAACCAAGAAAAAAGATTTAGGGTTAATGGCAATGACTTATGGCTATGTTTACGTGGCACAGATTGCAATGGGGGCAGATAAAAATCAAACTTTAAAAGTTATTGCAGAAGCAGAAGCTTATAAAGGACCATCCTTGATTATTGCTTATGCGCCATGTGTAGCACATGGTCTTAAAAATGGGATGGGTACTAGTCAAGAGGAATCAAAACGTGCCGTAGAATCAGGCTATTGGTCCTTATATCATTATAATCCTGATTTTAAAGAACAAGGTAAAAATCCGTTTGTTTTAGATTCCAAAGATCCAATTATGCCGTTAAGAGACTTTTTATTAGGTGAAGTTAGATTTTCGGCATTGCAACGACAATATCCAGAATTGGCAGAAGATTTGTTTAGCAAAATTGAAAAAGATGCTCAAGAACGGATTGCTCTTTATAAAAAATTAGCACAATAATAAAAAATACCATTGACGCAACTGTTACAACAGTAAAGTTCCATGATATTATTTTGCTATTTAGATTAACAATAAAACTGCACCGGAAAATAGTTGTTGAAGCTATTTTCGGTGCAGTTTTATTAATGATAGTGATTATGATATATTATTAATAAGAAATAATTTAAAGATGAGGTGTAATTTTGAACTTAGGATCTAGACTACAAGGTATTGCCAATTATGTTTTACCTAATAAAGTTTTTGCGGATATTGGTACAGATCATGCTTATTTGCCAATCTATTTAATAAAAAACGGTATTGTGAAAAAAGCTATTGCCGGAGATTATAATCAAGGACCATATGAAGCGGCCCAAAAGGCGGTGCTAAACTATAATTTAGCCGGGAAAATTGAGGTTAGACTTGGTAACGGCTTGACAGTATTAGCAGAAGGTGAAGCTGATATTGTCGCAATTGCTGGAATGGGCGGAACTACGATTGTGGAAATTCTTAGTGCTAAGCTGAATTTAGCACAACAAGTCCAGCGCCTAATCTTACAACCAATGAATAATGCTCAAGGTGTTAGATTGTGGTTAAGCCAAAACTCTTTTAAAATTGTAGCAGAAGACTTAGTGCTAGACGAAGGTAAGTTGTATGAAATTATTGTCGCTGAAAAAGGGATAGAGGCTATTGTCGAAGAAATTTTATATGAGATTGGGCCTAAATTATGGGATAAAAAACACTCTTTGTTAGAACAGCATTTAAATAAATTGCTGAATAAAGCTAAAAGTATTTACAAAAGTCTTAACCATAGTGAAAAAGCTGATGTTAAAGAAAAAATCAAATTGTATCAAACAAAAATAAAAGCGTTGGAGGAGAAACTACAATGTCTGTCAAATGCCAAGTAGTGATGGAAGCCTTAGATCAATTAGCACCGCGCTCTTTGGCGGAGCACTGGGACAATGTGGGGTTGCTATTAGGAAATCCGGCCCAAGATGTTAACAAGCTACTGGTAGCCTTAGATATTACTAGTGCAGTAGTGGAATTTGCTATTGCCAACAACTTTGATATGATAGTAGCACATCATCCGCTAATTTTTAAGCCATTAAAAAATATAAGGACAGATTTACCGCAAGGAAAAATGCTGAGTTCTTTAATAAAAAATGATATTGCAGTATTTTCCTTACATACCAATTTAGATATTGCTAGAGGCGGTATTAATGATCTGTTAGCAGAGAAATTTCAACTGCAAGCTGTTAAGCCGTTAACAATAAGTTCAGTAGAAGATTTGACGAAATTGGCTGTTTTTGTACCGCAGGAACATCTTGAAAAAGTTAGGACTGCAATTTGTAAAGCCGGAGCAGGACAAATTGGTAATTATGCTGAATGCACCTTTGCCGTGGCCGGAACCGGTAGCTTTAAACCGTTAGACGGTACTAACCCTTTTATCGGAAATGTGAATAAGTTAGAGCAAGTAGCAGAATATCGACTAGAAACAATAATGCCTACTAAAATTGTCAATAAAGTTCTTAAAGCACTACTTAAGGCTCATCCATATGAAGAAGTAGCCTATGATTTATATAAATTAGAAAATACTATTAATGAAAATGGCTTAGGGCGAATTGGGGTACTAGAGAAACCGCTGACGATGGAAAAGTTTTTAGAAAAAGTAAAAACTTTATTGAAGCTTCAAAATGTAAGGTTTGTTGGTAACAGTGATAAAATTATTAAAAAAGTAGCAATTTGTAGCGGCAGTGGTGCTGAATTTATTGTAAAATCAGCTTATCAAGGTGCAGATGTTATTATTACTGGTGATGTTAAATATCATGAAGCTCAGCAAGCATTGGAGAATGATATTAATATTATTGATGCCGGTCATTTTGGTACGGAATATCATATGGCTGAATTAGTGGCACAGTATTTGAAAACAAAGGCTGATAGTGCTAAGTGGCAACTTGAAAAAATTGAGTTTGATAAAATCAGCACAGATATTTTTAAGTTTAGCTAAAAAGCTTGACTATTAAGCCTGATAAAGTTACTATATGTGTAAAACTTAATAAGTTTTGTCAAGGGAGCTCATGTTTTGGGCTGAGAGTGGGCTAAAAGCACCAGACCTAACCTGATCGAGATAATGCTCGCGTAGGCAGTACAAGGGATGAGTGTCTTTAAGCACGCCTTTACCACTATGGGAGGCGTGCTTTTTATTGTTTAAGGGGGATTTTAATGAAGGTTAGAATAAATGGAATTGAACACGAAACTCAAGAAAATGTAATGCTATTAGAATTGTTAGAGGAGTTTAAGTATAGTTTAGCGGGAATTGTCATTGAGTATAATAAAGAGATTATCGCTAGGGATCAGTGGGAGCAAATAAAATTAAAGGCTGAAGATAAATTAGAAATTGTAGCCTTTGTTGGAGGTGGTTGAAATGAAAGATTTATTAACAATTGGTGGAACAAAATTACACAGTAGATTATTTTTAGGTACGGGTAAATTTTCAGCTAATACATTAATGCCACAAACCATAACTGCGGCAGAATCACAAGTTGTAACAGTGGCTTTAAGAAGAGTGAATCCGCAGCAACAAGCTGAAAATATTTTAAATTACATCCCTCCTGAAACAATTTTATTACCAAATACCTCCGGCGCTAGAACTGCGGAAGAAGCGATAAGAATTGCTAGAATGGGCCGAGCAATGGGGTGTGGTAATTGGGTTAAGATAGAGATTATAACTGATAATATTTATTTAATGCCGGATAACTTTGAAACTATAACAGCGACGGAAATTTTAGCAAAAGAAGGTTTTATTGTCTTGCCATATATGAGCCCGGATTTAATGGTAGCAAAAAAGTTAGTAGAGGTGGGCGCAAGTGCGGTAATGCCATTAGGGGCGCCGATTGGTAGTAACAAAGGGTTACAAACAAAAGAATTAATTAAAATTATGATAGAGGAAATATCTTTGCCCATAATCGTTGATGCAGGGATTGGGAGACCTTCTGAAGCAACTGAAGCTATGGAAATGGGAGCGGCGGCAGTATTAGTAAATACTGCTATTGCAACGGCGACAAATCCGACCCAAATGGCAGAAGCCTTTAAATATGGTGTGATAAGTGGGCGACAAGCATTTTTAGCAGGGTTAGGACCAGTTGCACAGAGTGCTAAAGCGTCATCGCCGTTAACTGGGTTTTTACACAACTAATATAAGAAGGTGAAGCAATGTCTTTTTTTAGAGAACTAGCGGAATATAAAGATTTTGATTTTTGGCAGTTTTGGGAACAGGTTAAAATATCCGAGGTCAAAACAGTTTTAAGCAAGAAAAAACTAATGAAAAATGATTATTTGATATTACTGGCACCAATCGCCGAAACGGTATTAGAAGAATTAGCCCAAAGAGCAAATGCACTCACCACACAGTATTTTGGTAAGACCGTACAACTTTTTACACCACTATATTTAGCTAATTATTGTGTTAATAATTGTGTTTATTGTGGATTTAAAATTAATAATGAGCTTAAACGACATAAGTTAAACGAAGCAGAGCTAAGAGCAGAGGCGAAAATTATTGCGGCAACAGGTCTTAGCCATATTTTAGTTTTAACGGGCGAGGATAAAAATCAAACGCCGGTAACTTATATTGTAGAAGCTATTAAAATATTAAAAGAATATTTTTCTTCAGTTAGTATTGAAATTTATCCATTGACATTAGCAGAATATGATGCATTGAAAGCTGCAGGGTGTGATGGAATGACTATTTATCAAGAAGTATATAATGAAGCTGTGTATCAAAAAATGCATTTGGCCGGACCTAAAACAAATTACCTGTTTCGCTTGGAAGCACCAGAGCGGGCTTGTCAAGCAAAGCTTAGAAGTGTAAATATTGGGGCATTGTTAGGATTAAACGATTGGCGGATTGAAGCATTTTTTACAGGGATTCATGCATTGTATTTGCAAAAAAAATATCAAGCAGTTGAAATTGCCATTTCTCCACCACGAATTAGACCTCAATTAGGGGGCTTTATCCCCAGTGAATATGTCAATGATAAAAATATAGTACAGTATATCAGCGCGTTTCGGTTACTAATGCCCAACAGTGGCATTACCATTTCATCGAGAGAATCAGCGAATTTTCGTGATAACTTAATACCTTTAGGGATAACGAAGATGTCAGCTGGCGTTAGTACCGCGGTGGGTGGACATAGTAATAGTAGCGAGCCGGGACAATTTGAGATTGCAGATGAACGAAGTGTAGAAGATATTAGTAATGCTTTGTATCAAAAAGGGTATCAACCGATTTATAAGGATTGGTTTAATTTATGAATAATTTTTTACAACAGGGCTTAACCAAGTATTTAGAAAAAACAGAGTTAAGTAAAATAAAAAATACTAAAATCTTAATTGCCGGTGCGGGTGGAGTAGGCTCTAATGCGGCGATGCTGTTAGTGCGGTGTGGTTTTGAAAAAATTACGATAATTGATTATGATGAACTTGAACCAAGCAATCTTAATCGACAATTTTTCTTTAATGAGCAAGTTGGGACTCTTAAAGTTTGTGGGTTAAAAGAAAACCTACTAAAAATAAATCATCAAGCAACAATAAAAATAATAAAAGAACGGTTGACGGTTGACAATGTTAATAATTTGATTAAAAATCAAGATATTATCTTGGAAGCATTTGACGATATTATTGCCAAAAAGATTATAGTCGAAGCCTGCCATCTTTTGGCAAAACATATTATTGCTGTTTCTGGGATTGCTGGCATTGGCAATAGTGATAAGATTGTTATTAGGAAAATTAACAATAGATTTTATATGGTGGGAGATTTTGAAAGCGATATTAATTTAGCGTTACCACCGTTAGCACCAAAGGTTATGATTGCGGCGGCAAAGCAGGTTGATATTGTGCTGGAACTGGTAATTGGGAATAAGGAGATAGCAACATGAATAATTTTTTAAATTCAAAAATATATGGCTTAACAGCAGAGTCATTATCAAAGGGTAAAACTAATCTGCAAGTTGTATCTGAAATGATTGCAGCAGGAATTAAGGTAATACAATATCGGGAAAAAGAAAAAAGCTTCAAAGCAATGTATGAAGAATGTTTAGCAATCAGAAAATTAACGAAGG
>RRZU011894266.1_pt1 | contig 33838 bp, 31 predicted proteins | sample 2165561 | NCBI WGS metagenome assembly RRZU01 (sample SAMN10456909, study PRJNA506462) | wastewater metagenome | isolation source: wastewater sludge | place: USA: Moscow, Idaho | reverse complement strand
GCGGCACGACGCTGGCCTACCAGTGGGACACTTCGGTGGCGTCCGGACACCGCGGGCGCGGCTTGGGTCGATCACTGAAGACCTTGGCCGCTGCCTTGGTACGCGAGCAGTACCCACAGGTGCGGCGCATCATCACCCACAATGCGGCCGACAACATCCACATGCTGCGGATCAACACCGATCTGGGCTGGCGTCCGCTCGCCCACAAGGGGTTGTGGTCCCTCTCGGTGAGCTGAGCCGCCGGCCGGACCCCGCCCGCCGCGGTCAGGCCAGCGAGTCGCGTTCCGGTGGCTGGCGCCACTCACCTTGCTTGGGCGGCCTGCCGCGCCGGGGCAGCGGTTTCACCTGGTCGGGCAGCCGACCGGCCTGCTGCAATTCCCGGCGCAACAGCACCTCGATCTGGGCGTTCACCGAGCGCAATTCGTCGCTGGCCCAGCGCTGCAGGGCATCGTGGACGGCTGGGTCCAGCCGTAGCAGCACCTGCTTTCGCTCAACCATGACACCCCACTATGTGTAGAGGCTGCCGGTGTTCACGACCGGGCTGACCCGGGAGTCGGAGCACAGTACCACCAGCAGGTTGCTGACCATGGCGGCCTTGCGTTCATCGTCGAGGTGCACGATGGCGTCCACCTCGAGCCGATCGAGGGCGTTCTGGACCATGGTCACGGCCCCCTCGACGATCTTCTCGCGGGCGGCGATCACCGCGGATGCTTGCTGGCGTTGCAGCATCGCTTGGGCGATCTCTGGGGCGTAGGCCAGCGCTGAGATGCGGGTCTCGATCACCTCAAGGCCGGCGATGGCGATCCGGTCGGCGACCTCATGGGCCAGTTCATCGGCCACCAACTCCGTCGACCCCCGCAGCGTCTCCTCGCCGGGCGCAGCGTTGTCATAGGGATGTCCGGACGCGACATGACGCAGCCCCGCCTCGGACTGCACGCTCACGAACGCTTGGTAGTCCTCGACGGCGAAGACGCTCTTGGCGGTGTCGGCGACCTGCCAGACCACGATCGCGGCAATGTTGACCGGGTTGCCGTCCGAGTCGTTCACCTTCAGTTCGTTGGTCTCGAAGTTGTGCACGCGCACCGAGACCTTCCGCTTCGCGGTGAACGGCACGGTGGCGTGGAGGCCGGCCTTTCGAATCGTGCCGACGTAGTTGCCGAAGAAGGTGACCACCCGAGTCTCGCCGGGCTGCACGATCGTCAGCATTGTCGCGGGTACCGCCGAAACCAGCAGAGCCACCAACCCCGCGATCATCAAGGCTTGCCCGCCGGTACCGTTCTCCAGTTGGATACCGGCCATGATCATCGCGACCGTGCCGCCGAGGAGGAGGCCGAACGTCAGCAGCACGCCTACCGCCCCGTTGGCGTACCACGCCTCGCGTTCCGAGATGTCGACCCGCGCGCCTTGCAGCCCGACGGGGTGCCCCGCGGGTTGTCCGCCGCTCGATTCGTCAGTCGGGTCTGCTGAGACTCCGTTCAGGGTTGCCATCACTGTTCCTCTCCGTACGGGTGATATCAAAATGCTATCACTTTATCTTCGTGCACAATAAGAGTCGTGATGAAGACTCGCCAGTCTTGGGTTGCCAGCGCGTCCATGTTGGAGACCCCGGCCGCCGTCCGGCCCTTTGTCGTGGTCAATCCGCTGGCCAGGCGTGCCAGCAGCGCGGTCGCCGAGGTCGTCGGCCAGTGTTATCGAATGGGTATCGACGCCCCCCGGTCGCTTGCAACCACCCGGGAGGAGACCGGCTCGCAGCAGGCTCGCCAGGCGGTCGAGGCCGGGGCCGACGTCGTACTGGTGATCGGGGGTGACGGCACGGTTCGTCAGGTCGCCCGCGAACTAGCGGGCACCGGCATCCGGCTCGGTATCGTCGCCTTGGGCTCTGGCAACGTGCTGGCCTACAACCTCGGCCTGACCAGCCTCGACCTGCGCACCAAGGTGGCGATTGCGCTATCCGGTCCGAGCACCGAGCTCGACCTCGGCTGGGCCAGGCTGCAAACCGTCGACGGCCGCCAGTTCGACGAACCATTCCTCACCATGGCCGGCATCGGCAGAGACGCAGAGACTGTTGCCCGCACACACTTGAGTGCCAAGGTGCGGATCGGGGCGGCGGCCTACGCCTTGCAGGGCGTAAGGCAGGCAACGCGTCCGGCATTGCCGATGCATGTCAAGGTGGACGACCAGCCTGAGCGCGCCATCGTGGCCTGGTCGGTGCTGGCGGGTCTGATCAGGGACGCGCCGGGCGGATTGGTCGTCTACCCGCAGGCCCAGTCGGATGACGGGCTGATGGAGGTCCTCGAGGTGCCGATCAAGCATTGGCTGCAATGGTTGCCGGTGGCCGCCAAAGGCATCCTCAGTCCGGATATGGACGTCTCGGCACTGCGCTACCGGCGGGCCGAACGGCTGCGGGTGCGCCCGGTCGACCCGGCGCCCGTGCAACTGGACGGCGACGTCGTGACGCACGTCACGTCCCTACAGGCCTGGATTCAGCCGCGCTGCCTGCGGGTGCATCTGCCGGCGCGCGAGCCGGGGGCATCATGACGACCCCCGCGATCTGCCTGCTGCGCGAATTGCTGTCCGGTCGCCCCAATCCCCAGACCCAGCGTGTCATCGTCGATCTGCTGGTCAGGGCGGACGCCGAGCAGCTGAGCGAGATGCTGGCCGACCCCAAGCTGACCGACCGGCTGGTTGGCGTCATGTCCGCCGCCCGGTTCGGTCCCAGCCACTTCGACGAACTGATCGAGCTGTTGGGCGTGCGGCGGCGCGCTGAGCTTGATCAGCCGGCCCGGGCGGCCCTCATCCATGCGCTGCAAACCGGACGCACATCGCGTCGCGACGAACTCATCGTCCGGGACCTGTTCACAGACGTCATGGGGGCCGACCTGACGGTGCTGAAGAACCTGATCGATGCCACCCCCAACCACCATGACCTCGAAGAACTGATCTATCGCGACATCGACAGCAACGAGATCCGCCAACAGATGCTCGCGCACATTGCCGTCCAAGCCACGGCGGTGACCGATCTTGAGGCCAAGGTGCTGTCGGACATCGACGACACCACGATCTGCAGCCTGCACGACCGGCGCTTCCCAAAAGGCGTTGTCTATCCGGGGGTGGTGGCGTTGTGGGAGGCCCTCGACCTCGGACCCGACTCGAAACCCAGATCGCTCGGCGACCTGACGTTCATCACCGCGCGTCCGGCCGACCTGCTCGGCTGGGTTGAGGACCAGACCCGCAAGAAGCTGCGCGGGGCGGGGGTTTCGGTGTCGTCCATGCTGACCGGCTCGATGCTGCATCTTCTCAGCCACGCAGGCATGGCCGAGAAGAAGATCCAGAACATCACCCACTACCACGCCCTGTTCCCGGAGTATCGGCTCGTCTTCATCGGCGACTCCGGGCAGGGGGACGTGCGGGTCGGCGAGCGGCTGCTGACCGAGTTCGCCGGCAGCGTTGACGCGGTGCTCATCCACGACGTGGTGGGTACCGACGCGGCCGTGCGGGCCCAGTACGCCGAGCGAGGGATCGTCTTCTTCGATACCTATGTGGGGGCGGCCGTCGCGGTCCATGGGTTGGGACTGATCAGTGACGCCGGGCTGCGAGCAGTGGCCGATGCCACCGTCGATGGGTTCCAGGGCGTTCCTTGGCGCACGGCCGACCAGCAGGCCCAGGCCCGGCGGTTGCTGCATCGAGACCTGGCTGCCCTGCCGGTGCCGCCCCGGGTCTGACACGGCCGTGTGACCGCGTCCACCCGGGCTGGGGCATCGTGCGATGCCCTGCGGCGGGGCGCCGATCCGATTAGGGTGGAGTGGCAGTGCTGCGTCAGGAAGGGCGTGTCAAGGTGACCGATCTCGTTCAGCTAACCGGCCTCGACCAAGAGCCGCTCGTACTCCCCGCGATCCAGGCCACCGAGGGCCCCGATGGCCTCGACATTGGCAAGCTGCTCGGCAGCACCGGGCATGTCACGTTTGATCCGGGCTTCGCGAACACCGCCTCGGCCACGTCGGCGATCACCTTCATCGACGGTGACGCCGGCATTCTGCGTTACCGCGGGTACCCGATCGAGCAGTTGGCCGAGGAATCCACCTTCTTGGAGACCGCCTACCTGGTGATCTACGGTGAGCTGCCGACCGCTGCCCAGTTGGCTACCTGGGAGGACCGCATCCGTCGCAAGACGATGGTGGACGAGCGGATGCGTGAGTTCTTCCAGATGTTCCCGCGCCGTTCGCATCCCATGCCGGTGCTGGCCAGCGGGCTGATGATGCTGTCGACGTTCAGCTTCGATTCGCTGGGCGAGACCCCCGAGGCGATCGAGAAGGCGACCGAGCGGTTGATCGCGAAGGTGCCGACGCTGGCCGCCTACGGCTACAAGAACTCACGTGGTGAGGCGATGCTCTACCCGGACAACTCGCTCAGCTACGTGGAGAACTTCCTGCGGATGAGCTTCGGCTACCCGACTGAACCGTATGAGTTCCACGACGAGATCACCCGCGCCCTTGACGTGCTGCTCGTCCTGCACGCCGACCACGAACAGAACTGTTCGACCTCCACGGTGCGGTTGATCGGATCGTCGGGTGCGAACATCTACGCGTCGGTGGCCGGTGGGGTGAACGCGCTTTCCGGTCCGCTGCATGGCGGTGCCAACCAGGCGGTTGTCGAGATGCTGGCGGCGATCAAGGAATCCGGCATCAGCGTCAAAGAATATGTGCAACAGGTCAAGGACAAGAAGGCCGGGATCAAATTGATGGGGTTCGGCCACCGCATCTATCGCAACTACGATCCCCGGGCGGCGATCATCAAGCAGCACGCCGACGCCGTGATGCGCCTGCGGGCCGGACGACGCGACCTGCTCGAGTTGGCCCAGGAACTGGAGCAGACCGCGTTGTCGGACGACTACTTCACCGAGCGCAAGCTCTACCCGAACGTCGACTTCTACTCGGGTCTGATCTATGAGGCGATGGGCTTCCCGAAGGAGATGTTCACGGTCTTGTTCGCGATCGGACGCCTACCGGGCTGGATCGCCCAGTGGCGCGAGATGCGTTCCGATCCGAGGCTGAAGATCGGACGTCCACGGCAGGTCTACGTCGGCCCGGCGGCACGTGATTACGTGCCCATCGGCAAGCGTGGTGCCTCCGCCACGGGTCAGCAGTGAACCACCAACCACCCGCCGCGGATCCTTCCAGACAACGATCCATTCGGTAATTCCCACCACTAGACTCGGGGGAGGACTCCCAGATCCTCAGCTCGAGGCCAAGCACATACTCTGCAAAGGACACAATGTGACCAATCTGACCTGGACCGATGAAGACCGGCGTGCAGTTGACACCGCGCGCATTCTGGCCGCCGACGCGGTGCAGAAAGTCGGCAACGGGCACCCGGGCACCGCGATCTCGCTGGCGCCGGTTGCCTATCTGCTCTACCAGAAGGTCATGAAGACCGACCCGAACGACGACAGGTGGATCGGCCGCGACCGGTTCGTGCTGTCCGCCGGCCATGCGTCCATCCTGCAGTATTCACAGCTCTACCTCGGTGGGCTCGGGCTTGAGATGGACGACATTCAGTCGCTGCGCACCTTCGGCTCGCTGACCCCAGGCCACCCGGAGTTCGGCCACACCAAGTTCGTTGAAGTCACCACCGGGCCGCTGGGCGCAGGCGTCAGCAATGCAGTCGGCATGGCCATGGCGGCCCGCCGCGCTCGCAGCGTGTACGACCCGAATGCCACCGCCGACAGCCCGTTCGACCACTTCGTCTACGTGATCCTCGGCGACGGCTGCATGCAGGAGGGCGTCCAGGCCGAGGCCGCCTCGCTGGCCGGCACCCAGGAACTCGGCAACCTGATCATGATCTACGACGCCAACCGGATCACCATTGAGGGCAACACCAAGATCGCCTTCGGTGAAGATGTGGCCGCCCGCTACGAGGCCTACGGCTGGCATGTCCAGGACATCGACTGGACGGCCGGATCGACCAGCTACGGCGAGAACATCAACGACCTGTACGAGGCGATCCTCGAGGCCCAGAAGGTCACCGACAAGCCGTCGTTGATCCAACTGCACACCATCATCGGCTGGCCGTTGCCGAACCTGCAGGGCCAAGAGAAGGTGCACGGCTCCGCGCTGGGCGCCGAAGAGATCGCCGAACTGAAGAAGCTGCTCAAGTTCCCCGACGAGCCGTTCGGCATTGAGGAAGAACTCGTCGAGCACACCCGCAAGCAGCTTCGCGAGCGCGGCAAGGCCGCCCGGGCCGCCTGGGATGACAAGTTCGCCGCTTGGCAGCAGGCCAACCCCGAGGGCAAGGCACTGCTCGACCGGGTGGTCTCGCACGAGTTGCCCGCCTTGGAGCTGCCGGTCTTCCCAGAGGGCTCGAAGGCGACCCGTGCGGCGTCCGCCGACGTACTGAGCGCGTTGGCGTCCCAGCTGCCCGAGTTGTGGGGCGGCTCTGCCGACCTGGCCGGTTCGAACAACACCACGATGAAGGGCGAACCCAGCTTCCTGCCCAAGGGCCGCACCACCGCGGAATGGCCGGGTGGCCCGCACGGGCGCACCCTGCACTTCGGCGTCCGCGAGCACGCGATGGGTGGCATTCTGAACGGCATCAACGCCGACGGGCTGACCCGCGCCTATGGTGGCACCTTCTTCGTCTTCGCCGACTACATGCGTCCGACCGCCCGGCTCGCCGCACTGTCGAGCATCCCGACCATCTTCGTCTGGACGCACGACTCCATCGGTGTCGGCGAGGACGGTCCGACGCACCAGCCGATTGAGCACCTAGCCGCCTACCGGGCGATCCCCAACCTGGCCATCGTGCGTCCCTCGGATGCGAACGAGACCGCCGCGGCTTGGGCGGAGGCGCTCAAGCAGACCAAGATGCCGGTCGGCCTGATCCTGTCGCGCCAGAACCTGCGCACCGTGGATCGCAGCAGCGGCGAGTACGCGTCGGCTGATGGCCTCGCCAAGGGCGCCTACGTGCTGAAAGAGGCCAGCGCCGCTCCGCAGGTGATCCTGATCGGCACAGGTTCCGAGGTTGAGGTCGCCCTGGATGCGCAGCAGGCGCTCGAGGGTGAGGGCATCCCCACCCGCGTGGTGTCGATGCCCTGCCAGGAGTGGTTCGACGCCCAGGACGAGGCCTACCGCAACGAGGTGCTGCCGCCCGAGGTGACCGCCCGGGTGAGTGTCGAGGCGGGCATCGCTATGGGTTGGGCCAAGTACGTGGGTGCCAAGGGCCGCTCGGTCTCCATCGAGCACTACGGTGCCTCCGGCAAGGGCACGCTGCTGTTCAAGCAGTTCGGCCTCACCGCTGACGCGGTTGTCGCCGCCGCCAAGGAATCAATGGGGGCTTGACCTCACGACAAGGCACAAGCGAGCGGGGTCGTCCTTCGGGGCGGCCCCGCAAGCCCGTTCCGGGCTGGTAGCATTCCGCTGATGCCGCCGCAGCCCGATCTAGTAGCCCGGTACTCGGGCTTCCGGCCCGAAGTGCAAGGCCTGCGCGCGGTCGCGGTGATGATGGTGGTGGTCTACCACGTCTTCGTCGGACGCGTCTCCGGCGGCGTCGACATTTTCTTGTTCATCTCGGCCTTCTTCATGACGCTGTCGTTCGTGCGCAAGATCGCCGATGAGCGTCCGATCGCGATCGGACGCTACTGGCTGCACACGTTCAAGCGTCTCCTGCCGATGGCGGTCTTGACGATCCTCGCCACTTCAGCTCTGCTTTGGTGCTGCTATCCGCGACGGGCGCTGTGGGACTACCGGCCACAGGCGCTCTCGTCCGCCTTCTACGTGCAGAACTGGTACCTGGCCGCGAACAACGTCGACTACTACGCCCACCGCAGCGAGCTGGCCTCCCCGTTCCAACACTTCTGGTCGCTATCCATCCAAGGTCAGGTCTTCTTGATCTGGCCGTTGGTCTTCTTACTGGCCTGGTGGCTGCGTCGACGCCTCCGCGTGAGCTGCGTCCCGGTGCTGGCCGTCGCCTTCGGTGCGATCTTCGTTGCCTCCTTGACGTATTCGATCATCACCACGGCAACACGACAGGAGTTCGCCTACTTCGACACCGGTGCGCGGCTGTGGGAGTTCGCACTCGGCTCCTTGGTGGCGCTGGCCATCCCTCACCTGCGCCCGGGCAGGGCGGGTCGCGTCCTGCTGGGTTGGGCGGGTTTCGTGGGCATGATCTCGTGCGGCATCGTCATTGATGTCGCGACCGCGTTCCCTGGCTGGATCGCGTTGTGGCCGCTGTTGTCGGCGGCCGCGATCATGATCGCGGGTCAGTCCGGGTCGCCGCTGGGAGTCGACCGCTTCCTGGGTTGGCGTCCTGTCGTGCGGCTCGGCGACTCGGCCTACTCGCTCTACCTCGTGCACTGGCCCCTGCTGATCACCTTCCTGGTCGTCAGCGACCAGCAGGTGGCGGGGCCTTGGGCTGGTGGCTTGCTGGTGGTCGTCTCGGTGGTGTTGGCGGTCGTCCTCAACCGCTTGATCGAAGAACCGCTCAGGAGGTGGGCCTGGCCAGAGGCCAGCAAGCCCCGGATGGGCGTGGTGGTCGTGACGTGCCTGCTGCTCGTTGCGCTGCCCATCGGGGCGTGGCTGCGGTTCGACCAGTACAAGGCCGATCAGGTGGTGGCGCAGAACTCCGACGATGCCCACCGCAACAATCCGGGGGCACTTTCGCTGCTGCCCGGCTTTGTGTATGAGGGCGAACCGGACGCGCCGGTGTTGCCTTTGGTCGAAACCCTCGACAGCCAATGGGTGCAGCTGCCAGGCCGCTGTTCGGGCCGGTTCGCGCCCACGGACAAACGCCTGGGCGAGTTCTGTAGGCAGGCCGAGAAGGTCGTCAACCCCACCAAGACGGTCGTGCTGGTGGGCAATTCGCACGCCGAGCAACTCGTGGGGGCGATCGCCCCGGTGGCAGCGGAACAGAACTGGCAACTGGTCTCGCTGATCCAGTCGGGTTGCAGTTTCGGCCTCACTGGGCAGCCGGACGAGTGTTTTGAGATCGATGAGGCCTTCGTCAAGTACCTCGAACGGTTGCATCCTGACGTGGTGATCACGATCTCCACCTGGGCAGCACCGGCGGACGATCAGCAGGAGCGGGTCGTCCGCGGACACTCGGAGGCCATCGACCGGCTGGTCTCGGCCGGGATCAACGTGGTCGGAGTTCGCGACAATCCTAGATGGACCTATGATCCGGTGGATTGTCTGGAGAGCACGGATTGGGACGTGGACGCCTGCACGCCATCGGTGGACGAGCTGCTGGCCGAGGTCAACCCTGCCGAGCAATGGCAGGGTCGTGACGGTTACACGATCTTGGACTTCACCGACCTGATCTGCCCCGACGGCTGGTGTTCGCCGGTGATCGGCAACGTGCTGGTCTGGATCGACACCGATCATCTGACGGCGGACTACGTCGAGACCATGGGCCTTGCCGGACGCGAGCGCATCGTTGAAGCGGTGGGGCAGTGATAGCGCGTCCGGGCCAGGCGCTGCGAGCCCCAGACCCGTAGGCTTGCTGAAGCTGGCCTTGCGAGGCCGTACCCGCTTCAGACTTTGGGAGGGCGACAATGAGTCCCGAGATTGAGACCGTAGGCCGGATTGTGGTGGGAACCGACGGTTCCCAGCGTGCCGACAAGGCGGTCGAATGGGCCGCCGGACGAGCTGTCGCCCGCAGGTTGCCGCTCTTGGTGGTGCTCACCCTCGCCAGCAAGGAGGTGCTCGGTAGCGAGGTCAGGGGTGAAGCCGTCACAAGGCACCTTGAGGAGCTCCGCACGATCGTCGGGCAGGTGGAGGCAATGCCGGCGGCGCTGCGCGCGACACATCCGGGGCTTGACGTTTCGAGTGTGGTGGTCGAGGGTACCCCAGCTGAGGTGCTGGCACGGGCATCCAAAGACGCCGCACTGGTGGTCGTCGGTGCCCGCGGGCAGACAGCCCCGCTGGGCGTGCGGCTGCTGGGTGGTGTCTGCGACGCCGTCACCGCGCATTCGCACGGTCCGGTGGCGGTGATCGGAGACGACGCGCACGAGCACCCGGAGGGTCCGGTACTGGTAGGCGTCGACGATTCGGCGTCTTCGCGCGCGGCTGTCAAGCTCGCGTTCGAGGCAGCCGAAACGCGGGGCGTGCCGGTGGTGGCACTGTTCGCCTTCCCGTATGGGTCGGCCGATGTCACCTGGCACTCGGACCCTTCGCGCCAGAACCCCTACAGCGAGGCACACAAGCAGCAGCTGGCCGGGGAAATCCTCGACCTGATGTCCGAGCAGATCGCAGCCCACCCGGAGGTCCAGGTGGAGGTCCAGGTGGAGTGGGGACGTCCCCAAGACCTGCTGGTGGAGGCGTCGAAGGACGCTGGCCTGTTGGTCGTCGGATCACGGGGTCGCGGTGGTTTCGCGGGCCTGCTGCTCGGCTCGACCAGCAAGCATGTGATCAGGGCCGCCCACTGCCCGGTCATCGTCACGCGGGGCGACGACTCGGAGCAGTAGGCCGGTCGTTCAGCCGGTGTTCACCATGAAGTCGGCCGCCCGCACCAGGTACTCGCGCAACTCCGCGTCCTCGGCTTGCGCCAACTCCAGCGAGTCGACCGCCGCGAGCATGTGGTGCACCCAGCGATCGCGCTGGGTCGGCGTGACCTGGAATGGCGCGTGCCGGATTCGCAGCCGGGGGTGGCCGCGCGTCTCCTGATAGGTGCGCGGGCCGCCCCAGTACTGCACCAGGAACAGCCGCAGCCGATCGGCGGCCGGGCCGAGGTCTTCCTCCGGGTACAGCGCGCGCAGCGGGGGATCGCCGGCAACGCCCTGGTAGAAGCCGTCAACCAGGTCTCGGAAGGTCTGCTCGCCGCCGACGCGGTCGTAGAAGGACGCGGTCACGCGTCCATGCTGCCAGAGTCGTTCAACGAGCAACGATCTGTTCGCCGAGGCGCCCAGCGCCTGCCAACTCACGGGCGGCGGCGAACTCCTCGTCCACCTCGGGTTTGTTGGTGAACAGCGACACCCCGATCGCCACCAGCAGGTTCACCGCGAAGCCCGGGATGATCTCGTACAACGAACTCCAAGGCGTGTACTGCCAAGTGAAGACCACAACTGCGCCGGCAACCATGCCGAGCATGGCGCCCGGAGCAGTCAACCGCCGCCAGAACAGCGACAGCAGCACCGCCGGACCGAAGGTGGCACCGAAGCCGGCCCAGGCGAAGGCGACCAGCGCGAGGATGGTGTCGTTCTGCGTCCATGCCAGCGACATCGCGACGAGCGCAACCACGAGTACGCCCGTGCGTCCCAGCCAGATCTGCTGACGGGGGCTGATCTCTCGCTTGAGCGCCATCTTCGCGAGGTCCTCCACCAGCGCCGAGCTGCAGACGATCAGCTGCGATGAGACCGTCGACATGATGGCCGCCAAAACCGCCGCCAGCACGAAGCCGGCAACCAGCGGATGGAACAGGATCTGTGCCATCGCCAGGAAGACCGCCTCAGGGTTGTCCAGGGTGAGCTCGGGATGCTGGGCGAAGTAGGCCAGTCCGATCAGGCCGGTGAAGACCGCACCAGCCATGGAAAGCACCATCCAGCCGATGCCGATCCGTCGCCCGGCCTTGGCGTCCGCCGCGGAACGCAATGCCATGAACCGCACGATGATATGCGGCTGTCCGAAGTAGCCCAAGCCCCAGCCCAGACTGGACGCCACCCCGACCGCTGTGGTGCCGGCGATCAGCGAGAACGCGTTCGGGTTGATCGCGGTCACCGTCTCGAGCATTTGCGCGGGGCCGCCGACCTCGAAGATCCCCAGCGCCGGCACCATCAGCAGCGCGGCCATCATCAACAGACCTTGCATCATGTCGGTGTAGGAGGCCCCGATGAAACCGCCGAAGAACGTGTAGAGCACGGTGACACCGGCAACGATGAGCATGCCGATCCGGTAGCTCGACCCGAACGAGTTCTCGAAGAAGACCCCGCCGGAGACCATCCCGCTGGAGACGTAGAAGGTGAAGAACGTCAAGACCAGCAGTCCGGAGACCACGCGCAACATCCGCGATTTGTCGTGCAGCCGGTTCTCTAGGAACGAGGGGATGGTGATCGAGTTCTGCGCCACCTCAGTGTAGGTGCGCAGCCGTGGCGCGACGAACTTCCAGTTCAGCCAAGCCCCGATGGTGAGCCCGATCGCGATCCAGGCATCCGCAAGGCCGGTGACGTACAACGCACCAGGCAGGCCCAGCAACAGCCAGCCGGACATATCGGACGCCCCAGCGCTCAGCGCGGCAACCATCGGCGACAGGTTGCGCCCACCCAACATGTAGTCGGTCAGGTCCTTGGTGCGCAGATTCGCCCACAGGCCGATTGCGATCATTGCGGCGAAATAGACGGCGATCGCGATGAGCTTGAAGATCTGGTCTGTGGTCACTGCGTAGTCCTCCTGGGCTCGCCGCTGACGTTGCGGCTCTCAGGAATCTATCGTCATGCGTCACGTCGTCGGTGTGGTGCCCTCAGGGTGGGACGCCACGTCGTCGGTCAACTGCTCCGGGGCGCGCTGAAGGCGGTCGCCGGACGCCACATGGCCCGCATGGGCGGCTCGTCCCCGATCGGCACCGCACCCATGTCGACGAAGCCGTGCCGCGCATACAGGCGCGCGCTGCCCGGGGTGGACGCCTCCAGGTAGACCGGCCGGTCGGCTGGAATCCGCGCGAGCCGGTACTCCAGCAGTTGGGCTCCGATGCCCTTGCCCTGATGGTCGGGTGACACGGCCAGCATGGACAGATACCAATGCGGGAACCTCGGTTGCCTGCGCACCGATTCACGTTCGACCCGGATCGCCGTGGGCAGGCGGCGGCCGAAGACCCGCAGGTAGCTCGGAACCCGGGCCAGCCTGGACAGCACCGGCCCCGCATCGGCGTCGGACGGCGCCCACAGCCCCGCCCCGACCAGTTCATCGCCTTCGTAGGCCACGTCGACCGCGCCGTGCGGCAGGTACTGGTCGCGCAACTGCAGTTCGAGCAGCGCCCGCAGCCGCAAGGCGACCCCGTCGCCGCGGCCGAGAGTGGCACGCACATATGGCTCGTTCTCGAACGTCACCGCCACCAGCGTGGCCACGGCAGCGAGTTCTTCGTCGCGGGCCGGTTGCATTGTCAGTCCGGTCATGGTGGAACGCTACTGGCCGGACGCAAGAAGAGCCGCCCGAACGGGGCGGCCCTTCTCACCAATCTGCGGGACGTCTTACTCGGCGGCGCTCGGGTGCGTCATGTCGACCGGGACGACCCACTTGTCGAACTCCTCCTCGGTGAGTTCGCCGGACTCCAGCGCCGAGGCCTTCAGGGTGAGGCCCTTCTTGTGGGCGTTCTTGGCGATCTTGGCGGCCTTGTCGTAGCCGATGTGCCGGTTCAGGGCGGTCACCTGCATCAGGTTCGAGTCGAGATTCGCCTGGATCCGGGCCAGATTCGGCTCGATGCCCACCGCGCAGTGGTCATTGAACGACACGCACGCGTCGCCGATCAGCTGGATCGACTCCAGGCAGCACCACGCCATGACTGGCTTGAAGACGTTCAGCTGGAAGGTGCCCTGTGATCCGGGGAATCCGACCGTGGCGTCATTGCCGAAGACCTTGGTGGCCACCATGGTCATCGCCTCGGACTGGGTGGGGTTGACCTTGCCCGGCATGATCGAGCTGCCCGGCTCGTTCTCGGGGATGTTCAACTCGCCGATGCCGTTGCGCGGCCCGGACGCGTACCAGCGCACGTCGTTGGCGATCTTCATCAAGGCGTCGGCCAGCGTCCGCAGGGACGCTGACACCTGCACCAGTGCGTCATGCGCTGACAAGGCGGCGAACAAGTTGTCGGCCTGCACGAACTCAATGCCGGTCTGCTCGCTGATCTTCTTGGCGCACAGCTTGCCGAACTCGGGATGGGCGTTCAGACCGGTGCCCACCGCGGTGCCGCCGATGGCCAGTTCGCGGGCCCGCGAGTCCGCGTAGCGGATGCCGTCGACGGCGAAGTCGATCTGGGCAACCCAGCCGCCGATCACCTGGCCGAGTGTCACCGGGGTGGCGTCTTGTAGATGCGTGCGTCCGACCATCACGACGTCGGCGTAGTCCTCCGCCTTGGCGGCGAGTGTGTCGCGCAGCTTCGCCACGTCGGAGTAGAGCTTCTCGTTGATTTGGGTGACCACCGCGATATGCATGGCTGTCGGGAAGGTGTCGTTCGAGCTCTGGCCGCGATTCACATGGTCGTTGGGGTGCACAGGCTTCTTGGTGCCCATTTGCCCGCCGGCGATCTCGATCGCACGGTTGCTGATGACCTCGTTGGAGTTCATGTTCGACTGGGTGCCAGAGCCGGTCTGGAAGACCACCAGCGGGAAGTCGTCGTCGAGCTTGCCCTCAATGACCTCGTCTGCGGCCTGCGCGATCAGGTCGGCGATCTCTTGCGGCAATTCGCCCAACTCGGCATTGGCCAAGGCGGCGGACTTCTTCAGCACGCCCAATGCCTTGATCATCGGGCGACCCCAGACGAAGGTCGGGCGTCCGATGTCGAAGTTCTGCAGGCTGCGCTGGGTCTGTGCGCCCCAGTGGCGCTCGGCGGGAACCTCAATCGTCCCCATGGAGTCGGATTCGATGCGTGACATGGCCCAAGCCTAGCGACGCAGCTTTGGTTGCGGGCCGCACCCTGACAGTGCGACGGCAGGGTTCCTCTCCCGACGCGCCTACCCGCCCTAACATGGTTGGGGCAAGACCACAGAGCGGGGGAGCGTGATGGCGGCCACATCCGATGACGCGAACAAGGTTGACCGCGACGCCCGGGAAGCCGGTGCCGCGGACGAGATGGGCGTTGACGCCATGGACGACGAGGCTGCATGGGACACCACGCGGATTCCGGCCGTGGTCGTCGACGATGACGACGTCACGTCGACCACGAACGAGGCGGCGGGCGCGCCCGTTCCGCCAGCAGCCAAGCCGGATCGGCGGGATGCCCGGATTGCCGTCTGGGCGGCGGGCGGCCTGCTGGTCCTGCTCGGCGTCGCCTATCCCGTGGCTCATCTGATGGCCGCTGACACCGCGCCCCGCAATGCGAGCGTCAACGGCGTCCAGATCGGCGGAATGAGCGTGCAGGAAGCCACCGAGACGCTCACCAGCCGGCTCTCCGCGACCGACGCTGCGCCCCTCATTCTCGCCGGCGAACCCGGCCAGCAAGTCAGCCTCGACCCGGCCAGCTCCGGCCTGGCCGTCGACTACCAGGCGACCGTGCAGCGCGCCGGGGTCGGCTCCAGCTGGGACCCGCGCATCTTGATCAAGGTCATCACCGGTGGCGGCGAAACCAGCCCGGTCGTGAACATTGACCGCGAACAACTCGGTGCGGCAGTTGCGGCGCTCGCCCCAGACTTCACGCGCGAGCCCGCTGACGCCCAGATCACCTTCGACGGCGGGGACGTGCAGCGCACGCCGATGGTGACCGGCACCGCCCTCGACATCGAAGGGACGGTCGAGGCCGTTGCCAGCGCCTTCGCCGAGGCGGTGCGGCGTCCGGTCGATGGACCCCGCGACCCCTACCAGGCCAGCGCGAGCCTCAAGGTGACCGAACCTGCCATCACCGATGCGATGGTCGACCCGATCGAAGCGCAGCTGGCAACCGTCCTACAGCCGATCAGCGTGACCACCGCCCAAGCGCAGGCCGAGATCACCGCGGCGCGCATCGCCCAGGTGACCACCGTTGCCCCGGTGGACGGCCGGCTCGCCCTGAGCGTCGACTCCGCCGCGCTCTATGACGTGGCCACCGAGGTGATTGAGGCCCTCAGCGAGGTCAGGCCGCAGAACGCCACTTGGCAGATCAGTGGTGGGGTGCCGGTCCTGATGCCGGCGGTCGACGGCCGCTCGGTGACCCGGGAGTCCTTCGCCGCGGGCGTCAAGTCGGTGATCGGTGAGCCAGCGCCCCGCAGCTTCGCCCTCGAGGTGACTGACGTGGCGGCGGAGTTCACCACCGAGCAGGCCCGGGCACTGGGTATCCAAGAAGTGGTGGGGGAGTTCACCACCTACTTCGGGCACACCACCTACCACAACACCAATCTCGGTCTGGCAGCTGCCGGCATCAACAATGAGCTGGTCAAGCCAGGTGAGACCTTCAGTCTGGCCAAGGCCACCGGGCCCCGCAACGCGTCCACCGGCTACATCGAGGGCGGAGTGCTGGTGGGGGACCACATCGAGTACATCGTCGGCGGCGGGGTCTCGCAATCGGCCACCACCACCTACAACGCTGCCTTCTTCGCCGGCATGACCGATGTTGAGCACCACCCGCACACCCAGTACTTCAGCCAGTACCCGCCTGGCCGGGAAGCGACGGTGTACGAAGGCGTCCTCGACCTGAAGTTCCGCAATGACACGCCGTACGGGGTGTTGCTGCAGGCGTACATCGTGCCGTCCAGCCCCGGCGCTCAGGGCTCGATCACGGTGCGGGTCTGGTCGACGCGGTACTTCGATTCGGTGCAGGCGACCGATCCGGTGATGTCGAACTACACCACCGGCAGCGAGCAGGTGAGCACCCGGGCGGGCTGCGTCCCGCAGAGCTCTTCGCAGGGCTTCGACGTGAGCTTCCAGCGGATCCTGACGCTGAACGGCCAGCCCACTACCGAGGACTACTTCTGGCGTTACTCACCGGTCGACAAGATAACCTGCCGTTAGCTGGAAACGTTTCGCGTTGCGGTTGCCGCCAACCGAACGGTCACTCGGCTTCGGCTGCCAACGGGTATAGAGTTCAAGGCGTCCCGGCCATGGTGAGTCAGGCCAACGACAAACAGGAGAATGTGGATGACCTACGTCATTGCTCTGCCGTGCGTTGATGTCAAAGACCGCGCATGCGTCGACGAATGCCCCGTCTCGTGCATCTACGAGGGGCCGCGGTCGCTGTACATCCACCCCGACGAGTGCGTGGACTGTGGTGCCTGCGAGCCGGTCTGCCCCGTTGAGGCGATCTATTTCGAGGACGACCTGCCTGCCGAGTACTCGGAGTGGTACGACATCAATGTCCGTTTCTTCGACGACATTGGTTCGCCCGGCGGTGCCGCGCGGATGGGCGTCCTTGATGAGGACGAACCGCGGGTCGCCGCGCTGCCGCCGCAGAATCAATGACCCGTTGGGCGCGTGCCTCGGCCAACCTCCCGGTCTTCCCGTGGGACACCCTCGCGCAGGCCAAGTCGAAAGCGATCGCGCACCCGGATGGGTTGGCCGATCTGTCGGTCGGTACCCCGGTTGACCCGACACCGCAACTGGCACGCAGGGCGTTGGAGGCTGCCTCCAATGCCCCCGGCTACCCGACCACGTGGGGGACGCCCGCACTGCGCGCCGCGATCGTCGGCTACCTGCGCGACCGCTGGTGCGTTCGGGGGCTCGCTGATCAGCACGTGCTGCCGGTGATCGGTACCAAGGAGCTGGTGGCTGGTCTGCCGCTGCAACTCGGGCTCGGCCCCGATGACCTGGTGGTGATGCCCACCACCGCCTACCCGACCTATGACGTGGGGGCGCGGCTGGCTGGTTGCCGGATCCAACTCTGCGACGACCCCGACGCCGTCGAAGGTCGCCCGACGCTGATCTGGATCAACTCGCCGGCCAACCCGCACGGCTTGATCGCGGCCGAGCCACTGCTCAAACGCTGGATCGGCTTCGCTCGCGATCAAGGCGCCTTGCTGGCCAGTGACGAATGCTACGGCGAGTTCGGCTGGGACGCGGAGCCGGCCTCGGTCTTGCGTGCCGACCTGTGCGAAGGGTCCCCGGAGAACCTGCTGGTGCTGCACTCGATGTCGAAGCGGTCGAACCTGGCCGGCTATCGGGCTGGCTTCGTCGCCGGTGATCCAGACGTCGTCGACGGGCTGCTTGCGGTGCGCAAGCACGCGGGGTTGATGGTTCCCTCGCCCGTCCAGGCCGCGATGACCGTCGTCTTGGGTGATCAGAGTCATGTCGAGGAGCAACGCGCCCGCTACCTCCGGCGGCGCGCGGTATTGATGGACGCACTGCTCGGCGCTGGGTTCCGAATCGACCATTCGGAGGGCTCGCTGTACCTGTGGGCGACGCGCGGCGAAGGCTGCCGCGTGACCGTCGATTGGTTCGCGGAGCGGGGCATCTTGGTGGCGCCCGGGGATTTCTACGGCCCGGCCGGTGAGCAGCATGTCCGGATTGCGCTGACGGCGACAGATGAGCGGGTGGAAGCTGCTGCCGAGCGGCTCGTCACGGCCTGATCCTCGGGTACTACTCGGTGCGCAAGTACACCACGACCGGGGCGGCAGCCGGGGAGGCCGGTTGCCAGACCGCGTAATCGGTGCCGGAATTCGCCCACTGTTGTGCGCCAGCCTGCAAGGTCGTCAGCCCGGCCGGTGAGCCGCGCAGCATCGACAGCTGGGCGGCCGCCCAAGTGGTGATGTCCGAGTCGGTGCTCAGCTGCAGGGCACCCACCTCGCTTGTGGTCACGCCCACTGCGCCGCCCCAGACGGTCGCGATGAAGTCGGTGAGTACGGCCGCATCGGGGAGGTTCTCGTGGCGGTCGATGCAACTCACCGCGGCAGAGGAGTGGCCAGTGAGTGCGCTGGCCCAGGCGCGTCCCTTCGCCTCGTGTTGTGCATAGGCATCTGGGAAGCCGGAGCGTTGCACGGCTTGCGCTACGTCGTTGATCACCCCGGTCTCCCAATCGGGCACCTGCACCAGGCGTTCGTAGAACTTCCCGGCCGAATACCAAGGATCCATGATCTGCTCGACCGTCCCCCAACCCTGCGACGGCCGCTGCTGGAAGAGCCCAATCGAGTCTCGGTCGCCGTAGTCCAGGTTCCGCAGGTCGGACTCCTGGTAGGCGGTGACCAGCGCGATGGTGGCGGCCCGAGCGGGCAGGCCACGACGAATCGACTCGCCGACGATGATGGCCGCGTTGCCCGACTGCTCCCAGGTCAGGTAGCTGTTGAACCCCTCGACCGTGACCACGCAACCTTGCGGCGGCAGCAGCGGCTCGGGGGTTCGCGAACCCCAACGCCCGATCCAGGTCGCGACCGCGGCGATCAGGGCGACCAGCACCACGATGGCAATAAGCGCTGGCACCCAGCCAATACCGCGGTGCGTCCGTCGGCGTCTGGAGGTGCGTCCGGCCATCGTCAGTTGCTGTGCAGGGCGGCGTTCAACTTCACCTGCCGACCGCTCCGGCTCTTGACGATCACCGCGCCCGACTGCGAGTCGCGCAGGAAGAGCAGGTCTGATCCTCCGCTCAGCTCGCGGGCCTTGACGACACCGCCGTCGGGCAGCTGAACCTTGGTTCCCGCAGTCAGATAGAGCCCGGCCTCCAAGACGCAGTTGTCGCCGAGCGAAATGCCGAGACCCGATTCCGCGCCCAGCAGACAACCGCGTCCGACCGAGACCATCTCGGTGCCTCCGCCGCTCAGGGTACCCATGATGGACGCGCCGCCGCCGACGTCGCTGCCGTCACCGATGATCACGCCCTGGCTGACCCGTCCCTCGATCATGGAACGGCCCAGGGTGCCGGCGTTGTAGTTGACGAAACCTTCGTGCATCACGGTGGTGCCCTCGGCCAGGTGGGCGCCCAAGCGGATCCTGGCGGCGTCCCCGATACGTACGCCGCTGGGGATGATGTAGTCGACCATCCGGGGGAACTTGTCGACCGAGACCACGTTGAGGCCACCCCGCAGACCGCGCAGGGTGGCGCGGATGGTCTCGAACGTCTCGGCGTGGCAGGGCCCTGCGGTTGTCCACACGACGTTCGGGAGCACCCCGAAGATGCCGTCGAGGTTGATGCTGCGCGGCTTGCGCAGGCGGTGGCTGAGCAGGTGCAGGCGTAGGTAGGCGTCCATGGTGGAGGTTGGCGGACTGTCGAGTTCGACGGTCGTGCGCACGATCTCGGTGGTGATGCCGCGGGTTTCGTCGGCGATGCGGTGGGCTCGCAGCATGGCCTGTGGCTGGCTGTCGGCATCGGCGGGCCCGAGCCGCGGCTCGGGATACCAGACATCCAGTATCTGGCCGCTCACATGGACGCTGGCCAGCCCCCAGCCCCAAGCCGACATTCCCGGTGCGGTCGTGGGGTCATTGTCGAACAGTTCCTGGGCAGTCATGCGAACAACTGTAACGGGCGACTCTGACGGTCCTCGCCGGCCAGCCGCCGACCATCGCCCAACGCGTAGGCTGAGCGCCATGGTGCCACTGCCCAACGACAACCTGCTCGCACTGTTCCGGGCGATCGTCGACATCGAATCGGTCAGCCGCAACGAACGCCAACTGGCGGACGCGGTGCAGGACGCCTTGGGTGGCTGCGTACACCTGGAACTGGTTCGCGACGGGGACGCCTTGCTGGCCCGGACCGATCTGGGACGCAGCGAACGCGTCCTGATCGCCGGCCACCTCGACACCGTGCCGGTGGCCGACAACCTACCCAGTAGCGTCACCACCGGCCCGGACGGCATCGTGGTGCACGGCCGCGGCACGTCCGACATGAAGGGCGGCGTGGCGGTGATGGTCTGGCTGGCGAGCCGACTCGCCACTCCGAATCGCGACATCACCTGGGTCTTCTATGACTGCGAGGAGATCGAGGCTACGGCAAACGGGTTGGGACGCCTGACCGCCCACCACCCCGACTGGTTCACCGGTATCGACTTGGCGGTCTTGATGGAGCCGACCGGTGCCCTGATCGAGGGCGGCTGCCAGGGCACCATCCGGGCGGAGATCACCACCACCGGGGTCGCCGCGCACAGTGCCCGTTCCTGGCTCGGCCACAACGCCATCCACGACATGGCTGACGTTCTTGAGCGGGTGCGCAGCATTGAGGTCGGCGAGGTGGAGGTCGAAGGCTTGGTCTACCGGGAGGGTCTGAACGCCACCATGATCAGTGGCGGGCTGGCGCCCAACGTCGTGCCCGATTCGTGCACCGTGCAGGTCAACTACCGGTTCGCCCCCGACAAGACCGCCGAGCAGGCGCTGGCGAAGCTGTCCGGCTGGTTGGCCGATTGGGAGTTGACAGTACGCGACCTGTCGTCGGCAGCGCGTCCGGGCCTCGACCGGCCCGCCGCGGCGGACTTCGTCCGGGCGGTGGGTGGCCAGCCGCGGGCCAAGTACGGCTGGACCGACGTCGCCCGCTTCTCAGAACTGGGTATCCCGGCGGTCAACTTCGGACCCGCCGACCCGGGCAAGGCCCACAAGGTGGACGAATGCTGCCCACTGTCCGACCTCGAAACCTGCCTGGCCGCACTGCAGCGCTGGCTCACCGGCTGACGCCATATGCCAACATGTGAGGCATGGGTTGGGTCTTTGCCGCGTTGATCGTGGTCGTCATCGGGTTCGCCTTCGTGGCGTCGGCGGGCAGGCTGGGCCAGCTGGCGCCCCAGGTGGACGACCGGCCGGTTCCGGCGCTGCCGTCCGATCGCCGGCTCGAACCCGGTGACCTGGAGAACCTGGAATTCGCCGTCGTGCCACGTGGCTACTCCATGGAACAGGTGGAGGCACTGCTGGACCGGGTGGCCGATGAGATGGCGGCTGCCGCAGACCAGAGCCCACCACGGCGCAACGTGCCGACCGACGCGCTGGGCCCGGTACCCAACGGCTGGCCGACTTCCCCATGGCCCGATCAGCCCGCCAAGTGAACCCGATGCGGAATAATGGAGGGGTAGTCGGACGGATAGAAACGAGGATGGAATGGCAGCGATGAAACCGCGTACCGGCGACGGACCGATGGAAGTCACGAAGGAAGGCCGTGGCATCGTCATGCGGATGCCGGTCGATGGTGGCGGACGTCTGGTGGTCGAGTTGAACGCAGCCGAGGCCTCGTCCCTGTTGGAGTGCCTCAAAGGTGTCGTTGGGGAGTAGCTTTCCCCAAGGTTCTGGCGACCAACGCCCGGGTCAGATGGTCATCTGCCCGGGCGTTCGTCATGCTGTCAGATTTCAGTCCTTCTTGGCCTTGTGGTGGGCAATCGCGGCCTTGTACACCTCGACGGTTTCCTGGGCGATCTTCTCCCAACTGAACTCGTCGATGCAGCGCTGGCGTCCGGCCAGCCCCATCTGGCGGGCGCGGGCGCGATCGCGGGTCAATTCGTTCAACTTGTCGGCGAACTGCTTCTCGAAGCTCGCGACGAACTCAGGATCACCCGCCTGGCTGGGGTCGTAGGGCACCAGCAGCCCGGTCTCGCCGTCCACGACGACCTCGGGGATGCCGCCGACGGCGGAGGCGACCACCGGGATCTCGCAGGCCATCGCCTCAAGGTTGACGATGCCCAGCGGCTCGTAGATGGACGGGCAGGCGAAGACGGTCGAGTGCGTCAGCACCTGGCGCACCGAAGCTCGTGGCAGCATTTCCTGCACCCACTTGACCCCGCTGCGGGTCGCGTTCAGGTCGGAGAATGCCTTGTCGAACTCCGCAGCGATCTCCGGGGTGTCCGGGGCGCCGGCGAGCAGCAAGAGCTGGGTGTCGGGGTCGAGCATCTGGGCAGCCCGTACCAGGTGCACCATGCCCTTCTGCCGGGTGATGCGTCCCACGAAGGTCACGATCGGCTTCGACAGGTCGACGCCGAGGCTTTCGATAACGTCGGTTTGGGGATCTGGCTTGAATTCCTCCGGGTCGATGCCGTTCTTGACCACGTGGATGCGGTCGCGCTCGACCGACGGGTAGGCGGCCTGGATGTTGTTGATCATGGCTGCGGAGACGGCGATCACGGCATCGGCGCTCTCGAAGGCCGTCTTCTCGATCCAGCTTGAGACCCGGTAGCCGCCGCCAAGCTGCTCGACCTTCCACGGACGATCCGGCTCCAGTGAGTGGGCCGTCACGACGGTGGGGATGTCTTGGAGGCGGCCCGCGATGATGCCGGCGAACTGTGCGTACCAGGTGTGGGCGTGGACGACGTCCACCTCGGGGATGGCCGCAGCCATCGCAATGTCGGCGCCCAGCGTTCGCAAGGCTGCGTTGGCGCCCTGCGGGTAGTCCTCGGCGTGTGCGGTCGCGCCGTCCCGAGGCTCGCCCATGCACTGGACGTCGACGAAATCGGTGAACTTGCGCAGTTGGGGAACCAGTTGGCCGACGTGGACGCCGGCGCCGCCATAGATGTACGGGGGGTACTCACGTGTGAGGATGGAAACTCGCATGCCCAGATGGTTGCACACCGGCTGCGGGCAGCGTGGCTGCCCCGGAAAACCTGCCCCTCACTTGCCTCATCAAGGGTTTGACGGGGTCGGGGATTTTGTGGAATCTGCTGCCGAAGCACCCTGGAGCCCATAGGTTCTAGGCATGGCTCAACCAAAGGTCCTCTCACTAATTCTCGCCGGCGGCGAAGGCAAGCGGCTGTTGCCGCTCACCGCTGACCGGGCCAAGCCCGCAGTGCCGTTCGGTGGCACCTACCGGCTCATCGATTTCGCCTTGTCGAACATGGTGAACTCCGATCTGACCAAGGTCGCGGTGCTCACCCAGTACAAGTCCCACTCCCTTGATCGGCACATCTCCATCACTTGGCGCATGTCGACCCTGCTTGGCAACTACGTCACGCCAGTCCCGGCCCAGCAGCGTCGCGGACCGCACTGGTACCAAGGCAGCGCTGATGCCATCTACCAGTCGATGAACCTCATCAACGATGAGAATCCCGACTACATCGTGGTCTTCGGTGCCGACAACATCTATCGCATGAATGTGCGGCAGATGCTGGATGCCCACATCGATTCCGGTCTGGCCGCCACGGTGGCCGCCATCCGGGTGCCGCGCTCCGAGGCCTCGGCGTTCGGCATCATCGACGCCGGCTCTGACAATGTGATCGATCGATTCCTGGAGAAGCCGTCCGACCCGCCTGGCCTGCCCGATTCGCCAGAGGAGTCGTTCGCGTCCATGGGCAACTATGTCTTCAGCCGCAAGCAGTTCGTCGACTTGCTGAACCTCGACGGCCAGAACCACGACTCGAAGCATGACATGGGCGGAAACATTATTCCCGCCTTCGTGGCACAGCGCGAATGTGGGGTCTACGACTTCACCCAGAACGAGGTTCCCGGCGCTACCGAGAAAGACCGCAACTACTGGCGAGACGTGGGCACCATCGACGCCTACTTCGACGCCCACATGGACCTCATCTCGGTCGTCCCCGAGTTCAATCTCTACAACGATCGTTGGCCGATCCTGACCCAGCAGCCGCAATTGCCCGGCGCGAAGTTCACGTTGCATGGCACCGCCGAGAGTTCGATCGTCACCAACGGTTGCATCATCTCCGGCGGCGACGTCGAGCATTCGGTGCTGAGCCCGGGCGTGCGCGTCGAAGACCATGCCTCGGTCGACCGCTGTGTGGTCATGCACAATGCGCGAATCGGACGCAACGCTGTGCTGCGCAACGTCATCCTCGACAAGAACGTTCAGGTTGCCGACGGCGTGCACATCGGTATTGACCGCGAGGCGGACGAAGCACGCGGCTTCCATGTCTCGTCGAACGGCGTCACCGTGGTGCCGAAGAACGCCAAGGTCGACTCGATCTGACAGAGTGATCCAGCCATTGAGAAAGGCGCAGGCCCCACGGGGTCGGCGCCTTTCTCGACGCCCGGAGGCGAACCAGGGTGATCAGCGCTTGACAGCGACCAGCAGGCCCTCGCCGAGCGGTAGCAGGCAGGGGGTGAGGACCTCCGACTCGTTGACCGCTTCGAGTGCCTCACGGATGATGACCGACTCGTCGGACTCGTCGCCGGGGTCGGCGACCAGTCCGTGCCAGAGTGCGTCGTTGAGGACGAGGACGCCGCCGGGCCGCAGCAGGCGTTCGGCTTGGGCGACATGCTCGACGTACTCGAGCTTCTCGGCGTTGACCAGGACAAGATCGTAGGCCGCATCGCGGAGGTTGTTCACCACCTCGAGGGGGCGTCCAGCGATCAACCGGAAGTGCTGTGAGGCGATCTGGCGGTCGCGGAACGCCTGCTTCGCGGTCAGTTGCCAGCCGACCTCGGGATCAATGCTCGTCAGCACCCCCTGCGGGCTCATGCCCTCGAACAGCGCGAGCCCGGTGGCGCCGGTGCCGGTGCCGATCTCGACCACCGCCTTGGCGTCGAGCACCTTGGCCAGGAAGGTCAGCGCCGTGGTGACGCCGTTGGACGGGGCAGGTACGCCGGCCGAAACCGCGTCCTCGCGGGCGGCACGTACGTGGTCGGGGGCAGGGACGTAGTCCTCGGCGTAGCCAAGCGAACGCTTGTCGAGCAGGAAGGCTTCACTCACAGGGTCAGCCTAGCGTCCGGTGTGGCTCGACGGGATGGACCGGGTCTGCGCCGGTGGGACGGATTGCCTAGCATGGGTGCATGACCGAACCGATTCTGGGTCGACTGATCACGGCCATGGTGACTCCCTTCGACGCCGAGGGCGAGGTCGACTTGGCCCGTGCCGAGCAGCTGGCCGCTCGACTGGTGGACGACCAACGCAACGACACGGTGCTCGTTAACGGCACGACCGGTGAGTCGCCGACGACCACCGATGACGAAAAAGCTGCCTTGGTTCGCGCGGTGAAGCGCGCGGTGGGTGATCGGGCAAAGGTGATTGCCGGCGTGGGAACGTTCGACACCCGTCACACGGTGCACCTGTGCCGTCAGGCCGCCGAGGCGGGAGCTGATGGCCTGCTGGCCGTCACGCCCTACTACTCGTTGCCGCCGCAGGACGCGGTGGTCGCCCACTTCCAGACCGTGGCCAGCGCCACCGACCTGCCGATGGTGCTCTACGACATCCCGCACCGGACCGGTCGTCCGATCGAGACCGCCTCGCTCATTACGCTGGCACAGCACCCGAACATCGTCGGGGTCAAGGACGCCAAGAACGACATCGTGGCATCCGCGCAGGTGATGGCGGCCTGTGACCTGGTCTACTACGCCGGCGACGACGCAAAACTGTTGCCATTGCTGTCGGTGGGTGCGGTGGGGGTGGTCGGCACCTCGACCCACTTCACCGGGCGACGCACGGCCGGGTTGATCCAGGCGTGGCTGCGTGGCGACCAGAATGAGGCTCTGCAGATCTTCCGGTCGTTGCTGCCCGCCTACACCGGGGTTTTTGCGACCCAAGGCGTCATGATGGTCAAGGCCGGGCTGGCACACCAAGGTTTCCCCGTCGGCGGCCTGCGTGCGCCGCTGCTGTCGGCGTCCGATCAGCAGGCCAAGGCCTTTGGCGCGATCCTGGACGCCACCGACCTGTGAGCTGACGCTGATGGTGCCACAAGAGTTCTTCGGGATCGGCTGGGGCGAGCTGATGCTCCTGCTGGTGCTCGCGGTGATCTTCTTCGGTCCCGAGAAGCTTCCCGAGATCAGTCGCAAGGCCGCCCGTGTCATCCATACGGTGCGGCTCCTCGCGAATCAGGCGACCAGCCAGCTGAAGGAGGAGCTCGGTCCGGAGTACCAGGACCTCACCATGGCCGACCTCAACCCGAAGACGTTCGTGCAGAAGCACTTGCTCGCCGACATGCAGGAGGATCTCGCCGACATCCAGAAGGAGTTGGACGGGGTCAAGATGGAGCTGACCGGCTCGGTGACCGACATGAACTCGGCCGGCAAGGATGTGAAGTCCTTGGTGAACCAGAGCCTGAGCGCCCCGTCGGCGGTGGCGACGGGGAGCGCCGCAGCTCCATCGCTGGAGGCAGGCGCCGCCGCGACTCGGCTTGTGCCGTGGGATACCGAGGCGACCTGAACGTCCGGCTGCGTCTTCCGGGTAGCCGGCCTAGCGTGCCAACAGGTTCAGCGGTTTGCCGACCAGCGAGGGGCGGGCAGCGACCAGCCGTTCCGCCAGTCCGGTGATGGCTTGGGCGGCCGGCAGGGCGGGTTGGCTGATCACGATGGGCGCGGTGAACTCCGAACCTGCGCCCATGGCGAGTTCCATCGGGATCTGTGCCAGCAGCGGCACCTCACGCGCCAACCGGTCGGTCAGTCCGTCCGCGGTCTGCTGACCGCCGCCGGAACCGAAGAGCTCGACGCGATGCGGCTTGCCGCAGTGCGGGCACTCGGTCTCATACCAGCTCATGTTCTCAATGACGCCGATCACGTTCTGGTGCATCATCGAGCCCATCGTCCCGGCACGTTCACTGACCCAGGCGGCGCTGGGCTGCGGGGTGGTCACCACGATCAGGTCGCTACCGGGCAGTTTCTGACCGACCGACATCGCCACATCACCGGTACCGGGGGGCAGGTCGATCAGGAAGAAGTCGAGATCACCCCAGTAGACCTCGCTCAGCAACTGCGTCAGCGCCCGATCCAGGATCGGACCGCGCCAGGCGATCACCTGGTCGCGGGACTCCTTCAACATGCCCATGCTGATCACCTTCAGCACGGCCCGGGTTCCGTCGGCCGCCTCGAACTCCACCGGGACCGGCATGATCATGGCGTCCACCAGGGTGGGACGCACATCTTCGGCCATGCCCAGTAGGTCTGGTACGGAGTGCCCGTAGATGTCGGCGTCCAGCAGGCCGACGCTGCGTCCCATCTTGGCCAGGGCCAGCGCCAAGTTGACGGTGATCGAGCTCTTCCCGACCCCGCCCTTGCCGGATGCGATCGACAGCACTTGGGTGAGATTGCCGGGTTGGGCGAACGGGATCACCGGTTCCGGGCGTCCGCCACGGAGCGTCTGGGTCAACGCGGACCGCTGTTCGGCGTTCATCGCACCGATGGTCAGGTTGATCCCGGTGATGCCTTCGACCGAGCCCAGCGCCTTGCGCACGTCGGACTCGATGGTGTTGCGCAGTGGGCAGCTGGCCACGGTCAACAGCACGGTGAGGTGCACGGTGCCGGTCTCGTCCACCTCGAGTTGGTCAACCATGCCTAATTCGGTAATCGGCCGACGGATCTCGGGATCGATTACGTTGGCCAGCGCCTGGTGCGCGGCGACCTGAAGAACGTCATTGCTCACCGCTCTTACTTACGCGATCGGTGAGGTGCTTTTCAAATGCGCCCGACTGTTGGACGACCCGGTCAGCGGCGCTCGGCCAAGCCGGGATCGGTGGGCGTGCCCTCTTCAGGCGTGCCCTTCTCCAACTCGGCCAGCAGATCACGCAATTGGTCACGGATCTCGCTGCGGAGGAAGTCGCGCGTCGCCAGTTCCCCGACGTTGGTGCGCAGCGCTGCGATCTCACGGGCCAAGAAGTCGGTGTCGGCGCGGCTCTGGGCAGAAATCCGGCGGTCCTCGTCGAAGCTCAGCCGATCACGGGCTTCCTGACGGTTCTGCGCCAGCAGGATCAGCGGAGCGGAGTACGCGGCCTCGATCGACAGCATCAGCGTCAACAGGATGAACGGTTGCTCGTCGAACCGCAATCCGATGGGCAGCAGGGTGTTCCACAGCAGCCAGATTGCGATGAAGGCCGTCATCCAGATCAGGAATGCCGGGCTGCCCATGTAGCGGGCAATGAATTCGGCGAACCGGCCGAACGTCTCCTGGTCGATGCGCAGCCGACGCAATTTGAAACCGGAGCGCCGGCCAGGGGTGCTGAGCCTCTCCTCCTCGTGCCACTGGCCGTCAGTCATGGCTCACCGCTTCGGCGTCCTCGTCCGAGCCGTCCATCTGGTCGCCGCGCCAGTCCCGCGGCAGCATGTGGTCGAGCAGGTCGTCGACGGTCACTGCGCCCACCAGCTGGTTGCGTGAATTGACCACCGGAGCGACCACCAGGTTGTACGTCGCGAAGTAGCGGCTGACCTGCTCGACGTCGGCCTCCGGGGGCAGCGGTTGGAGTTCGTTGTCCATCATCTGCCCGATCAGCAGGCTGGGCGGTTCGCGCAGCAGTCGCTGCAGGTGGACCCCACCCAGGTAGCGTCCCGACGGGGTGTCGTGCGGTTGACGGGTGAGAAAGACCATGGACGCCAGAGCGGGCGTCAAGTCTTCGTGACGTACTTTCGCCAGCGCCCTGGCCACGGTGTCATCAGCGCCCAAGATGACCGGTTCGGGGGTCATCATGCCGCCCGCGGTCAGCTCGGGGTACTTCAGCAGGTTGCGGACGTCGGCAGCCTCTTCGGGCTCCATCCGGTTGAGCAGTTCCTCGGCGAGCTCACTGGGCAGGTCGTTGATCAGGTCTGCGGCATCGTCGGGATCCATCTCGTCAAGCACGTCGGCCGCGCGCTCCTTCTCGAGCGCTTGCAGCAGATCGACCTGCTCGTCCTCGGGCAACTCCTGGAAGGCATCGGCCAGCTGCTCGTCATCGAGTGCGCTGGCGACTTCGGCCCGCCGCTCAGGTTCCATCTCGTACAACTCGCGGGCAACGTCTGCGGGCTTCATGCCTGCCAGCTGGGCGAGCTTGGTGTCGGTGCTCTGCTCGGCCTGCAGAACCTGGGCGGCCACCGCCGACCACGGCACGATCACCGTCGGCCCCTTCGGTGCCAGCCCGAAGCGACGATTGGTGGGGATGTCGCGGAGCGCCACCTCGTTGAGCTCCCACTCACGGTTGCGTACCTCGATCATCGACACGTCGAAGATGCTCGACTTGCGGCCATCGCGAGAGATCTCGCGGTCGAACAGGTCGTCCATCACCAGCACCTCGGAGGCGCGCCTGTCGAAGCGTCGAGTGTCTACCACGCCGACGATTGAGATCTGGGTGACGTCGATGGCGTGCACCCGCAGCATCGGCACGAAGATGCGCCGTCTGGCGAAGAGTTCGACGACCAGCCCGCGCACGCGAGGGCGTCCGGCCAACCGGGCCTGCACAACCACGTCGTGCACTTTGCCAACCTGGTCGCCGGACGCATCCAGCACCTGCAGCCCCTGTAGGCGACTGATGAAGACCGAGCGCGCGTTGCTCACCACGCGCACAGCCTAACCGCCGCCCTAGACTGACGTCATGAACGCCAGCCAGCCCCGACCATTCCGCGCCAGGCGGACCGTGCTCGCCGTCCCCGGGAGCTCGGAACGGTTCATCGAGAAGTCCCGTGGCCTGCCGGTGGACGCGCTCTTCCTCGACCTGGAGGACGCGGTCGCCCCCGCTGCCAAGGTTGACGCCCGCGCCCAGATCGTGGCGGCGCTGAAACAGGGCGGTTGGCAGGCGCCGACCATCACGGTGCGGGTCAACGACTGGGACACCCCGTGGACGACCGCGGACGTGCTTGAGGTGGTCGGTGGCGCCGGCGCCCACATCGACGCCATCGTCCTGCCCAAGGTTCGCACCGCCGAACAGGTCATCGCGCTGGACATGGTGCTCGGCCAGGCCGAGGCGTCCGTCGGCCTGCCGGTTGGCCGGATCGGGCTGGAGGTACAGATCGAGGAGGCTCAAGGGCTACAGCAGGTGGACGCGATCGCCGCCGCCAGCCCCCGGCTGGAGACCTTGGTCTTCGGCCCGGGCGACTTCATGGCGTCCATGGGGATGCGCGGCCTCTCGGTGGGCAGCCAGATCGATGGCTACGACGCCGATGCGTTCCATTACGTGCTGTCCCGGATCCTGGTGGCGGCCCGGGCGAACTCGTTGCAAGCGATCGACGGGCCGTACGTGTCGATCCGCGACCTGCCAGGCTTCCGCAAGTCGGCAGCCAAGTCTGCCGCGCTCGGCTATGACGGCAAATGGGTGGTGCATCCCTCCCAGGTGGAGGCCGGCAACGAGCTATTCACCCCAGACCCGAGCCAAGTGGAACGTGCCGAGCGCATCGTCGACGCCTATTCGAAGGCGACCGCTGTGGCCGGTGGGGCGGTGGGTGCGATCGTGGTCGACGACGAGATGGTGGATGAGGCCGGACTCAAGGTTGCCCAGGCGATCCTGACGAAGGCCGGACGCTCCTGACCGCGCAGTTCAAGGCGGACGCCCCGGACAAGTCGCACAGTTTTTGCACAGCGGCGGGCGATAGGCTGAAGCGAGGAGGTGGATGCCATGTCGATGAATCGGACGCCGTCGACGTCGCCGCGCGGGGTGCTCAAGCTCAAGCGGCCCATGTCCGTCGCCATCTACGACGAGTACAGCGATGCAGCGCACGCGGTGGACTACTTGGGTGACCGGCAGTTCCCGGTCGAGAACCTGGCCATCGTCGGAACAGACCTGAAGAGCGTCGAGAAGGTCACCGGCAACATGACGTGGGGCAAGGTGCTGGGGGCCGGTTTCGCGCAGGGGGCTATGTGGGCGGGCATGTTCGCCGTCTTCATGTGGTTCCTGCAACCAGGGATCAGCTTGCTGACGGCGCTGCTCATCGGGATCGTCGGATTCGGCGGGGTAGGCATGCTTCTGGCTGCCCTCCAGTACCGGATGCGTGGCGGTGAGCGTGACTACACCTCGACGACTGCGATCATCGCGACACACTACGAGGTGCTGGCCGAGGCGGAATACGTCGACCGGGCTCGTCATCTGCTGACGGGGGGAGAGCCCCACCAGATGCGCCAACTGGAGCCGCGGCAGCCGTCCGGCGGGATCAGTGAGCAGCGGCAGGACGTAGACCTCGGCAGCCTGCCGCCGCCCTACGGTCAGCAGCCCAGTCAAAGCCCGGGACTCGCGCGGCCGGAGTCGCAGTCGGGGCCGGGTCAGGACACCCTCCCCACCCAGCCGCAGCCGGACGCCGCCGAGCCTGCGGCGCCGGAGTCCGCAGCCCAGATGCCCTACGGTCAGTACTGGGGTGCCGATCAGCCGCCTGGCATCGGTGACGTGCCGGAACGCTTCCGGCCCAAGCGCGCTGATGGCTCCACACAGGACGACTCGCCGGTCACTGAGGACGACCGGCGGGGCTGACGACGACCGGTGACGCCGGACATCCGGGTCGTCAGGTTCACAACGGCAGCAGGCCGGCCATCCAGCTTTCGACGTCTTCCGCTTGCCGTGGCAACTGGTCGGAGAGGATCTCGTGGCCGGTATTGGTGATCACGATGTCGTCCTCGATGCGTACGCCGATGCCGCGCAACTCTTCGGGCACCAACAAGTCGGTCGACTTGAAGTAGATGCCCGGCTCGACGGTGATCACCATGCCCGGCTTCAGGACGCCATCGCGGTAGTTCTCGCGGCGGGCCTGGGCGCAGTCGTGCACGTCGAGGCCCAGGTGGTGGCTGGTGCCATGCACCATCCAGCGGCGGTACTGCCCACCGATCTCGGGATCAAGCGATTCGGCCGCGCTGACGGGGAGCAGGCCCCACTGTTCGAGGTGCTGTGCGATGACGGTGATGGCCGCCTGGTGCACGTCGGCGAACTTGGCGCCTGGCTTGGCGGCCTCCATACCTGCCCGCTGGGCGGCCAGCACCGCGTCGTAGACCTTGCGCTGGGCTGGGCTGAAGCGTCCGGACACCGGCAGCGTCCGGGTGACGTCGGCGGTGAACAGGCTGTCGAGTTCGACTCCGGCGTCCAGCAACAGCAGGTCGCCTTCGCGCAGGTCACCGTCGTTGCGAATCCAGTGCAGGGTGTTGGCGTGGTCGCCGGACGCCGCGATGGTGTCGTAGCCCACTGCGTTGCCCTGATGACGGGCATGCAGACCGAAGACCCCCTCGACCCAGCGCTCACCGCGTCCGTTGGCCAGCGCGTTCGGCAGTTCCCGGACGACGGCCTCGAAGCCCACCGCCGTTGCCCGGCACGCCTGCCGCAGCTGCTCGATCTCGTAAGCGTCCTTGATCAGGCGGAGTTCACTTAGCGCGACCACGAAATCGGCATCGGCCTGCTCGGCGCGGCCCCGCCAGGCGTCCAGCTTGTCGGCGAGTTCACGGTTGGCCTCACGCAGCATCCGGGTTGGGGTGGTGGACGCCAGCAGTTGGAGCGCAGGCTCCAGGTCGTTGATGTCGGCGGTGCGTAGCCGCGCGAGTGCCGCCATCTCGACCAGCGACTCCCGCTGACCCACCCACATCTCGCCGTAGCGTGAATTCGCGTAGAACTCCTCGTCGGTGCGCGGCACCCGCGGATGGAAGTACAGCGTGGCTTCGTGGCCGCCGGGGGCGGGCTCCAGGACCAGCACCGCGTCGGGCTCCCGGTCGGTGCCCAGGCCGGTCAGCCAGGTGAACGCAGAATGCGGACGGAAGCGGTGGTCGGTGTCGTTGCTGCGCACCTTCAGCCCACCGGCAGGCACGATGAGCCGCTCGCCGGGATAGCGCGCCGACAACTGGTCGCGGTGGGAGGCCGCCGCGATCGCCCCCGGCAAGACCGTGGGCGAGGTGGCGGCGTAGGGTGCCCAATCGGCGGCAATGAACTTTTTGAACGCTTCCGAGAAGGGCGTCTGCCTGTTCGGCAGGTCGGGCCGTTGTTCGCTCACCATCTGTCCTCCAACTGCGTCGCGTCATCAACCCTGTCGATCCTATGCCCTGACCAACCCGGGTCTGCCGGACGGGAGTACCGTCGCCGCCAGCCGACCCTGGCCGCACCCACTAGGCTGGCCGACGGAGGTTCAACATGCAGGCTGACCCGAGCGCCCAGCGCGCACTGCTGCTGATCGCCGACCTGGACACCCAGACGGCCCAGTTGCGACATCGTAAGGCGACTCTCCCGGAGCACGCGAAGCTGGCCGAGTTGGCGGGCAAGCGCGGCCAACTGAGCGAGCAGGTGATCGCCTCCGAAACCAGACTGGGGGACGCCGAGGCCGAGCAGGACCGCATCGAATCCGACTTGGCGCCCGCCCGCGCGCGCCGGGAACGCAACCAGAAGATGATCGACACCGGTGCCGTGGACGCCAAGGCACTGCAGTCGATGATCGCCGAGACCACGCACCTCTCCGGTCGCATCAACTCGCTGGAAGACACCCAGCTTGAGATCATGCAGCAGGTCGAAGACGAGACGGCGGTCCGTGACCGGCTGATCGCCCAGCGGGGTGAGGTGGAGACCCAGATGCGGACGCTGCTCGCCGACCGTGATGCGTCCGGCAAGGAGTTGGACGCCAAGATCGGGCAGTTGGCCGAGCAACGCGCCGGCCTTGCGCAGCGGCTCCCCGCCGAACTGGTGGCCCTCTACGAGAAGATCGCGCAGCGCGCCGGCGGCACCGGGGCCGCGGAGCTGCGGGCCCGCCGTTGCACCGGCTGC
>RRZU010691042.1_pt1 | contig 33925 bp, 48 predicted proteins | sample 2165561 | NCBI WGS metagenome assembly RRZU01 (sample SAMN10456909, study PRJNA506462) | wastewater metagenome | isolation source: wastewater sludge | place: USA: Moscow, Idaho | reverse complement strand
AATATGTATCTGATTTTTTTGAAGTTTTAATATTCTGTTTTTGCTAAAATTACTTTTAATTACATAAGGTTTCATTAATTTACATTATTTGCGGTATATGGTTATAATTATTGAGCTATAATTGATCTCATAAATTAATGATATTAATAAGGTATTTCAAAATGTCTTTACGTGTTCAGTGTCTTTCAGCACAAATTAGCAAGCGTGTTTTTGATTCTTCTGAATTTGGCATCGTGCGTTGCGCCGATTTAGTTCACGGCGTAGAAGAATTTGGTTTTAAGCCTCTTGTTATCCTTGGTATTTCTTATGAAGGCCTACCTATTCATTTCAGTCAGTTCTATCGTCAAAATGAAAATATCTGTCCAGAGCAGTTTCTAATAGATTTCTGGTCAACCAACTTAGAAAAAGACTACCCTAACCATCCAGTTAGCGGGAAACCGGACTGCTTAGTAATTGATGAAGTACTGCAGAACTCACTTGAGCCATCTTTCTACGAGTGGCTCCAGAGCATCAATGTTGAATATAAGTTTACACAAGGTAAAAACCGAAAGCTCTCAGCACTTAGCCGCCAACATCAACGCTTCCCTGTTGTAGGCACGGACCATCATGTGCCGACAGCAAGTGTAGGTAAAGACGAATCATACCCGCTTACTTTGGACGTTCTCAATAATGAACAAAAGTTTAATATCTTTGATAGTTCAACTTTATCAAAGTATATTCGCGGAAAATTTAAAGCAGAATTTCATAAAGATTTTGCACCGGCATACCAAGATTTCAACTGCGAGAAAAAAAGCGTACTGAAACTTACTTTCCCACAAGATAAGCGACCAACTCAAAATGAAGTTGAAATGCATAACCCGCATTGGCAGAAATCAAGTAACACACCTGTTTTCAGCTATGGTTATTTGATAAATAATTTTGAAGCAGCGGAACTTTCTGTAAAACGCGTTTTTCAAGAAGAATTGGGTATCGCATTACGGGCAACTGAATACCAGTGGAAAACTTATCCTGAAAACTTACAGATTCGTTTAAAGCAATGCCGTATTAGCCGGTTCCGTAAGTTTGATATGTTTACAGACCAAGATTACATTGAATTGTTATATCTGACTGGTATCGATCAAGAACAATATTTTATTCATAACGCAAATTCTGAAAGTCATCCATCAGAGCGTAATACCTTGGTTTATGATATTTCGCGTTTAACGATTGCGCAGATCAGTAAGTTATGGCGCTTCTTGGTTGGTAAGCCCAAAAACAGCTTTAAGGTCGTTAGTAACCTAGAAAATGAAAAGCGCCAAAAATACGAACTATTTACGGCCGTAAACAATAAACAAACGTTTATTTTCATTGGGCAGCTTCGCTACAATAAAGGACTGGCATTTACAGGCATGTATTGCTCTAATTTCGATGTTCATCGTACTGCGGTGGTGGATGATGATGTTTTAAACAAAAGTATCGTGAGCGCGTTTACAGGCGATTTTAAAGCCATATCTTTTGTAAGCAAACTTACCCCACGACTTAAGTTCACTACACCAACTCAATATGTAGCTTAATTTTCAAGGTATTTAAGATGCGTGACTTTAACAAACATCAAATTAAGAGAGCTGACCTTGTGTTTCGCGGGCGTATGGCAAAGACTGGTTTTCTTAATCATCCCTCATTCCAGTATTCGTTTGCTTCCGAAGGTTTTAGTAACTTTACCTTTGGAGCTGTTACGGGACCAGCAATGGCCCTAAGCAACATTTTCCATGAGATGGCCCATGCTGTTGATTTCGTGATCTCAGGCGATGACCTAAAGCAAAGAACTTTAGGTGGCCGTTATCATTTCAATGTGAATAAAATCAGCATAAATGAGCAAGAGTATGAGCAAGTCGCAACTACTCAGTGTACTGAGCGTGAATGTAGAACATTCGCAATACAATTGAGATTGATGCACATTGTTGGTTTCAAAACCAAATTAGATTTTTTCGCAAATGATGCTGCAAAATTAACAACGTGGTTGCCCGACTGGTTTTTAGTTGAAGGGAATAACGAAGGTGAAAGAATTAACTGGTGTAGAAACCGCATTATTGATCTTTATCATGGATTGAACGATGAAGTTGTTTTAAACGCCTTTCAGCAATGGTTAGACGACATTGCTGTTATTAAAATAGATTTAGCTGCATAAAATATTAAAGATTGTTAAAAGGACATTGCTTAGATGGCTATCGTAAATACTGAAAAACTTCGATTCGAACTTGCTATTTGTCGAAAAAAAGGACGTCACCACCCTTCCGGTAATCCTGATCTGTTTGATGTTGATTCAAATGGTGAATACTTGAACCCAGAAATTAAAACGCTGGCTGATGGTTGGGAGTGGTCTACTGATAACCTGACATTGCCATCAATTTTAATGAGACGATATCATTTTATTCAAGAGTGCCTGCAGAAGTTTCAAAATGCGAATATGTTGAGTTCTTCACTGCACACTAAGATCAATTTAGCCTTCAATACTTATGATAAGTATATTGAAGATTTGACTCATGCATCAGATGCCTACGCATCAATTTTTGCTATGGAAGAATTACTTGAAGCAGCGATGGATGAGGTTTGCAAAGCCCAGACCAGTCAAGCTTAATAGGATAATATTCATGCAAAAACCGGCCATTGATATGGAAAAAGAAGTAGCTGAGAACAATCATCGAATCAAGGAAGCTGCAAACAGCATTCGAGAAGACATTGGGACCAAAGCTGTAGTTTTTAACATTTCTGATGATGTAGAAGTATTGAAGTATGGTCTATCTAATGGCTATATTCAGGCTTTGGTAAATCTACCTATGGTTTACCTTAATGGATACGAACAGTACGAAAAAGATCACAAAAAGGCTTTCGCTCTATTCGATAATGTTGTGCATACCTTAAATCTATATGAGATTAAGTTGAAAGAAGCGAACACTCCGGTTTCTGATGATTTTGCTGAAATTCGCAGTAATGCGCACTCAATGATGTTCTTAATTTTGAGTGGAGAAGATTTTGTGGATGCGCCAGAAAGAGATGCGCGTTTAAAATATCATTACAATGAAATTGAAATTCCTATTTACCGACAAATTTTAGAAGAACAAATAAAGCTTTTCGGTGATGATGCTTTTCAAACCATTCACTAATTCACTAGGTAGGCAATTTTATGAAAAATGAAAATAAACCGAAAATCATTGATGCATCTGGACTATCAGCAGAAGAATTAGTCGAGCTTTTTAAAGCTCAACTCCCGACTGATAAACAAGACTCTGTACATTTAATCGATTTCCATAAAATCAAGACTGGCTCAATATGTGTACCACCAAAGGAGCTTTTGAATGAATCATGATGCCATAAAGACATTCATAAAATATTTAGAAAACCCTACTCATGTCTTCTTAAAGTAGGTATCCAGATGGATAAACAAGAATTAATTTTCAATCTTCGGAATCAAATTGAAAACTTTGAACCAGTTCCCTTTGATCTTGGACAAGCCATGGTTGATGGCTTCTCCGAACATGAAGAAGACATAAAGCACCTAAACACATTAAAGCAAACTCTGGCTGAGCTTCTTGGCCATCAAGAAACACCGGCTCAAACATTAATATTTAAAAGTTGGGAAGTTTTGCAAAATGAATATGAAAACCAATAGTTGAGTATTTCAATGAGTAAATATAATTGGGTAGGTATACCTGAAAAATTCAAATGGTGTGCAACAGATGCATGTGGTCTTAAGACATTTTTTGTGAATAAACCCATTATGGATGACAGATACTGTGAATGGTTTACAAGAGATGATGACTACCATGTATATATGGGTGGTGGCTCATATACAGGACATTGGGAGCAATCATTAGAGGAAAGGCCCATACTCAATTAAAATCGCGTGTGCGATAGTTCGGAAACCCTAATCTTTCTCGTTTCCTCATGCCATTCTCAAAACCGCGTGTGCGATAGATCACTCTTATAGAGGACTAAAGTATGCTATCAGAAATCTAAAAATCGCATGTGCGATATACTGTAAATCAACAACTACTTGGACACCCATTCTTGTCTTAGTTGGACACTCTAATAAGGTATTTTCTTGATTAGTGTTTTGTAAATATGAGTGATCGTTTCATTCCTGTAGTTTTTCAATAAAAAAACATAATATTCAGATATAAACACGACTAGCCAAGCTAAGACTGCAACAACCAAAGCAGCAGCTGGAGCCGACTTGAATCCTGCAAATTCTTGGCACAGGTAAATCACAAGTAATGAAACTAAAACCAATATACCTAAGCATGAGTAGTTCGTTGCTCTAACAAATTTAATCAGCCAATTTCTCTGCTCTTTTACATCAGTCAACATGAGGAAACTCAACTACCAATAATTTAAAAATTACTAACATTTACGAATCATTTTAATATTATTTATTTTAATTTAAAAGACATAATGTATTATCTATAAATAAACATTAGTTAAATGTTTATTTAAATCAAAATAGATTTTATTCTAAATTCAAAATGGTAAGAGAAAATTCATGAGTAAATTTCCCTACAAGCTATTAAGTGGTATGTACGAAGGTAATGTTGACTTCAATTTGATTCTTCATATACCAGCACTAACTGCAACAACGGAGCATACCGTATCAGAGGCTTTTCAAGATTTCTTAGAAGATGCATCTAATAAATGTATAAGCGATGATCTTGCTGCTCAATGCCCTGCAATTAAGGGGGTTCTTGATAAGATTCGTAGTGATAAGCATACTGCAGAAGATGCCGGTGAAATTGTTCAAAACCTTTTTAATGAATGCGGTGAATTAGAATTTTTAATTAAGCTCAGTATTCGGGAACCTTGTAATTTTAAATTTAACGATAAAGGCGAAACAACATCTAATAGCCTTAGTTCTGAGTATGTCATTGAATGGATTCTGGCAAAAGATATGGAACATGCAGCAACAATTGCAATTGAACGAGCTAAAATTGTTCGTGAAACCATTCTCGTAAAAGAAAGAACTGAAAAAGGATTTGCTTCCCCGCAGATTAAAGAAATAAATCAATTAAAGCCGGCAGAGGTCGTGCGTGATCAATACGGTTATTGGTCACACCCTGAATATACAAAATATTGGGATGAAGTAATTGGTAAAGGTGCTGAACATTGTACGAATGAACAATGGAATGCATTAGAGCATGACTTTAATATTGATACATTCAAAGCATCATTGGAGCTTGAAGACTATAATGCGTGGAAAGAATATGTTGAAAGTTCTGATGCTAGTAGTTGGCAACCAGTAAAACCAATTTTAGATGGGGATTGGTTTCTAGTCTCAATATTTTGTAATGAAGATGGTGCATTTGCGACTTGGGCAAAAGAGAAAGCGGCATAAAACAAATAGATTTTTCGAATTTAAGTCGTGCTTGTCCAAGGCTTGCACGGCTCCCCCCTCCGCTTACGCTCAAAAAAATACGCAAAAGCTTAATTTTTTATCCTTCTCTTTGTTTATTCCGGTCCTTGCTAACGCCTTCAATCCAAACGCTTACGCCGTGTTTTCAAATGTACGGATACTTGAATATTTATATCTTTTCAGGCTTATTTCTTCACTTTTATAGGATTAATGGGTTTTTAAAAGCATCAACAGGATTGGCATTTTATTACATCAACCCACGGGGATATATATTTATCAAAAATCTAGTAATTCTCTAAATTTAAGGCTTAATATTGTTTATATTCATATATTTAATCATTTCTCAATGATTGGCAAAATATATCATTAAAACTCAAGTAGGACGTCATCCAATGACGCAGGCACATTCTAATAAATGCGGTGTATGGTTATAATAAGTAATCAGCATCGGAGAAAGAATATGCGTTTATTTATTGAATGTTCGTCAGGGTCAATTAAGCAATTAGAAGTAAACCTCTCAAGTAAGCAATTGGAAAGTATGCTTGCCCCCCTAACAGAAGAATACCCAGAAAACTATATCCTTGTTCAAACGAAAAACTTTGAAAAAGTTAAGTCTTTTCTAGGCAATCAGTTCTATTTCAAAACGCAGGAATCTCACATAATTCCCAAACTGAGTGATAACTATCTTCATATTCCTGCAAAATTATATGGGATTAAATACATTCAAAATATTTTAAAGATGTTGGAAAGTAAGTTCCTTAAAAAACGAACTTATACCGCTGTTACGTTTCAATTCTCCCCCGCCCATGGTAAGTACCGTGCTTATCCAATATCCAGTGAGGGCATGTTCGGGCTGTTCTATCAGGAACAGGGAAATAGTGCTTATAGAAGCTTTCAGAGTGATTCTTTAGATTTCTATTTTCTAAATGATGTGGAACTTAATGCAGTCCTAAAACTAGACTATATTCCAGAACGTGAATTACCTAAAGAATGCCCAAGAGTAACAATCGAACTAAAGCCGAAACCAGTAAATGAAACAACAATCAAGAGTATGCTTTCTTTTAATAAAATGACTGAAATTGATACGGACTTATTGAGCTTCAAAAAGGACTTTTATTTCTTAGCGAAGCAAAAAAATGGCGCTGTTGGGATGCTTGTCACTAATGAAATTTTTAAAAGCAACCGATCACTTATTTCTAAAGTGAACGCTTCACTTTTAGGCAGAAAAAAGATGGATGCAGATTGCATTGCATCATTAGAGGAAGTGAGTTTTGGTGACTACCTTGAAAAACACAAATTTGCTAAATTCTTAGTCCGTTTCTAACTCTGGTTAGCTAAAATATGATTATAGACCTATTCTAGGTCTATAATTCATTCAAATGTTAATGTTTATAATCGACATTTATTATCTTATTTTAAATTTATTTATAAAATATAAATAAATCTTAATGGTTTTAAGATATTATTAAATCAAGTTCTATCCAATTTTAGCTATGACAAATTCAATCGAATTCCCTATTGCTTCTCGAATTGAAGAAGCGCTTAAACATTACAAAAAGGTAACGGGTAGTCGTTTGACTTGGAGTGATCTCGCAAGTCAACTTGGCAATTCTTCATCTGCCCCGACTGGTTGGAAAAAAGATAAGATAGCAAATGAAACCGTTGAAAAAATTGCAGAGATATTAGGCGTCAATTACTATTGGTTGCTCACTGGCAATGGTGCTATGAATCATCCAGAAATGGAGAATGCAGGCGATATATATGACTATTCGGAAGTCGGAAAATTATATGTTTCGTGGTTCAAATTAAATAATCAAGCGACAGAAATTCAAGAAGAAATTTTAAAAGCTATTCCCAAACCTTATGATAAGTTTTTGCCTGATACTTCTGCTCATGAACACCTTGTAGAACTACAAAAAAAGGCAATCATGATTCAAACCCAATCTATTAGCGTTTATGCTGAATTGCTTGAAAAAGTAAAGATTTTATCTTATTAAAATTAATATAGGTTTATAAATATGACTGTGAAGTGGAATCCAAAAGTAGGAAAATTCTTAAGATTTTTTGATGAAAACGAAGAAATTCAAGATTGCGCTGCCAATCCCAACAAGCCTAGAGAATTATTATCCATAATCACTTTTATTCTTACATTAGCTTTTTTTATTTGCTCATTTATGCTTTTATTCAAGACTATCGATATTTCGACTTTAAAAAGTATAGCTATTCTGATGGTAGCAAGCAGATCAGTTTTAGTATTGATGTACTGGCACTCAAATTATAAAAATATGGCAATGAATGATCTATTTTTAGTTTTAATGTGTTCAACATTATTTATATTCCAATTACTTTAACAATACTTAGCCTTAATTTACAAACACTTACTTATAATTATTGTGGTATATGGTTATAATTGCTTATCAGCAACGGAGACCATCCATGAATACTCAAACTAATCCATTAAATTTTGAACTTGAGCTATTGCCGCAACTAAAAATTGAACGCCTATATGGGTTCACGCCTCTAAATCAGCAATTATTTGAAGCGCTCTATATTAATCAAAGTAATCAAGAATTACTTGAGCAACATTTGCCAGATTTCTTTTCTCGCCTCGACTGCTTAGGATATGAGGCATGTATTGGTGACATTATACAAACTACTGTACCCATTCGCTTTAAAGACCATTTCTCTGCAGGCATTCCTTTTAGAATGATTGAGTCAGAATCAAATGAGATCAATCTAATTAATCCAAATAATTTCAGTGATGAATTATTCACAATTCAAGAAGCATCATTGGCTTATTCGATTTTTGCACATAATCATTTATATGATAATTCCGATAATGATTTTGAGCAGGACTTTTGTATTTTCATGATGGAATATGCAAAAGGCTTAATTAGTCATAACTATCGTTCGAAAGATAAGAACCCTCAAAACAATATGAGTGGTATTTCGAAGTTAATTGATTAATTAAGGATACTGATCATGCCTATTACAACGTCAGATCAAGCAAATGATTATGCTATAAGAATGCATAATGATGAATACTGGTCTCGTATATACACTCCCGATTTAAAGGGTCTTACATTCACCTCCTGCCCCACCAGTAAACAAAGTTTTTATAAACTCCCTGTAACGCTCAAACTTGAGCGTGAAATGATTGCCGATGATGATCTTGATGGGTATGTTGGACGGTTTGACGGATTTGAATTTGATGGCGAAATTCCTGATGAATTACCTGATCTTGATCAGGGCATCATCACAATCGCGCTTGAAATGTCACTGAACTATCCTCTCAGCTTCCCTGACAACGAATCATGTGAAGAACTGGCAAAACAGATCGGATTGGACGTTATAAACTACTCTGCAGGGTCAATGGGTGAAAATATACAGCTGTCAGATCATGCAACTTCGCACTTAATTCAGAAGCTAAATGATAAATATATGTGCATTGACATGTTAGATCAAAATCTGGGATTGCTAGAAACAATCAAGAAAAAGCTCGAAAAATATAAAGCAGCTTATGAAGGAACCAAAGCTTATTTAATTAAGTTAGGTTTTGATGAAACTGAAATAAACAAAATTTCAGTTAAAACCGGTTATGGTCATGATGACGATTATAAGTACCGTCTCATGCTAATTGGACTTTCTGAACGTTATGAAATCCATGAATTTTTAGTTGAAACCTTTTTCATGGACTTGAATTCTTAATTTATTTACACATTTATGCCCCTCTTGGGGCATTTCTGCGATCTAAAAAAAGGCGGCTCCGCTGACGCTCCTGATAACAGGCTCACGCCTGTTATCTTGGAATTCGGAGAATAAGCTGGTAAAAAAATATGGTCTTAATTTCGCATACTGGAACTTATATAAATACTCTTTAAAAGCAATAATTACATGATATTACTCAATATAACATTTAGATACTTGTTGGCTTTGCGGTATATGGTTATAATGATTGCATAAGGTTAGGGATTCAATTAATCGCCTAACAATTTGGTTTTTGCATAAATATAGGAATCCTGCCATGCAAACAATGAATCAGCTTTTTCTTTTGGGTCACGTTGGTAAAAATACAGAAGTCCATCACTTTCCAGATGGCGGTCGCAAAGCAACAGTTTCTCTTTGCACAAATTCAGGCAAAGGCGAAAATAAAGTTCCTCAATGGCATACATGCATTTTTTATGGTGTGTCAGCTGATTTAGTATCAGCACTCAAGAAAGGCGATGCACTCTCAGTTGTTGGCACATTGGAATACCGCAGCTGGAATGATCAAAATGGTCAAAACCGTACTGCCGCAGAAATCAAAGTAGATGATTTTTCTGTTATCAAAGGTGAACTTGGTCAGATTCAAAACCAAGGCCAGAATAATGGTCAAGGTCAACAGCAGAGCCGTCAGCAGAACAATGGCCAAGGTGGTTACTCAAATCAGAACCATCAACAAAACAACGGTCAAGGCCAACAGCAGAGTCGTCAACAAAACAATGGCCAACGTGGTTACGGTCAACAGAACCAGCGTAATTAAAGGCTTTATTAAAGCCTAAACCAATACGGTAGTCTTAGTTTACCCTCCTGTTGTTGGAGACTACCGTTCTTAATTGCTGTAATTCATCCGATTGCGAGTTACAGCATTTTTTTAAGTTTTGCCCTGAATAACCCCCCAGTTATTCAGGGTTTTTTTTGTCTAAATTTAAATTGTATTGTGCAATACAAATTTTATTTACTTTAAATTACATAAGACTTACATTGCTTTACTTGTCGATTTTGCGGTATATGGTTATAATGATTGCATAAGGTTAGGGATTCAATTAATCGCCTAACAATTTGGTTTTTGCATAAATATAGGAATCCGGCCATGCAAACAATGAATCAGCTTTTTCTTTTGGGTCACGTTGGTAAAAATACAGAAGTCCATCACTTTCCAGATGGCGGTCGCAAAGCAACAGTTTCTCTTTGCACAAACTCAGGCAAAGGCGAAAATAAAATTCCTCATTGGCATACATGCATTTTTTACGGTGTGTCAGCTGATTTAGTATCAGCACTTAAAAAAGGCGATGCCCTTTCTGTATCTGGTTCATTGGAATACCGTAGCTGGACTGATCAAAGCGGAAATAACCGAGTGACAGCAGAAATCAAAGTAGATGATTTTTCTGTAATCAAAGGTGAACTTGGTCAGATTCAAAACCAAGGCCAGAATAACGGTCAAGGTGGTTACTCACATCAAAACCGTCAACAGAACAACGGTCAAGGTCAACAGCAGAACCGTCAGCAGAACAATGGCCAAGGTGGTTACTCAAATCAGAACCGTCAACAGAACAACGGTCAAGGCCAACAACAGAGCCGTCAGCAGAACAATGGTCAAGGTGGGTACTCACATCAGAACCATCAACAAAACAACGGCCAAGGCCAACAGCAGAGCCGTCAGCAGAACAATGGCCAAGGTGGGTACTCACATCAGGACCATCGACAAAACAACGGTCAAGGTCAACACCAGAGCCGTCAGCAGAACAATGGCCAAGGTGAGTACTCACATCAGGACCATCAACAAAACAACGGCCAAGGTCAACAGCAGAAGCCAGCAGGAAGAAGCCAAGCACCTCATAGTGGAAATCCTAGCCCACATTCACAGCATACTGGTCGAAGCCAAGGTGGTTATGGCAACCAACATCAACAAGTTAATCATCATCAGAGCGATGTGAATATGGATTATCACCATAATGCTCAACAGGATTTTGAAGTGAACGGACATCATTCTTACAGAGCGTAAGAATCACAAATACGGTGGTCTTATACCCTCCTGTTGTTGGAGATCACCGTTCTTAATTGCTGTAATTCATCCGATTGCGAGTTACAGCATTTTTTTAAGTTTTGCCCTGAACACCCCAAGTCATTCAGGGCTTTTTTTGAAACAATTTAAACAAATGTTTATATATTACATATACTTGATTGATTTAAAACACAAGTAAATTATAATATTTAACATCGGAATAGAGATTATAAAAATGAACCTTTTTTCACCTAAAAAATATGCGCGTGGCGATCTAGCTGGCCTTGATTCAAATGCATATTCATTACTGGGTTATTTTGAAAGATCAGCGCATAAATTCCAGTGGACTACAGAAGAAATTGAACAAGTTACAAATGAAGCAAAGAAATCAAACTACGATCATTTGATTGGTACGCTTGCCAGTCATCTAACCTTAGATGCAGATTTAATTGCTCAGGCAGGGCTAACTGCATTTAAAGCGATTGATTCAGATACGGTGGCATGTAATAAAACAAAATTTAAAGCGCTTTCAAAACGCTGGTTAAATAAATCGGATGCTAAAAAACCTACTGGTACTTATTTAGGGGAAATTTGCAGAGCGTGGATTGCAATTGAAGAAGGCTGGCTAAATGGCATTTATTTTTTTCTCGGTGAAGGTAGCTGCACAGTAGGCCCAAATGCCGAATTTTTAACAACGCAAGGTTCCCTAGAAATTAAAGAACTCATGGGGAAATTCTTCATTTATTCGACAGTAAACGAAGAATTGTATGACCGCTTTTTGGCACATTTGTTGAATAAAATCATCGAAACATTACAGTCATCAGAAAACCATAGCATTTCAACTGCGATTGAAAGCTTTAGTTTAGAGTATGGCTTAATAGAATGTTCAATATGTTCTGATATCTATACGATTCATCAGCCGGCATCTGCAGATCGTTCTGGGCCGTGCCATTCATGCCTATTTGATAATGAGGATTAAATATGAGCCTAGCATCTAACGTAAATTTCAACTCAGAACAGCAACGCGCTTTACGTTTCGGTCTTTATTATTGTTCACCTTGCGGAGAAGCTTTCGAGCGAAAGCAACTGAATCTTAAGGAATGTGGCGATGATACATATTTGAACTGTCCTAAATGTGGCCATAATATCGATGTAGAATATTGTGATGATATAGATTAATGCACCAAGCAATTTAGCTTAATGATATAAGACGGCCCTCTGAGCCGTCTTTTTTTGATCTCCACAAAAAATCTGTCTTGCTCCGCCCCTCCGCTTACGCTACGTCCACATTTTGCTTGCGCAATCTGTGTCGCTTCGCTTGTGGTTCAGAAATAAATACTTTTGAAATTTGGAGTTTTTAGCCCGAATGTTCGGTATTTTATCAATATTTTTTTGAAAAGCACTTGAAGTTTAATAATAAATTACAATAACTTACTTTATATATTTGCGGTATATGATTATAATTATAATATAGAAAATTCACGGCGCAGTCCAAGAGTAGAGTTTTATGTTAGAGCGTAAACAAATAATTCTTAAACCTGTTTTAGTTTCATACACGCAAACTGCAGGAAGCTGGAATCTTGATGTTTCAACAGTAGCAAACCATCATCATATTTTTTTGGTGCCTGAAAACTTATTCAATCAAGATTTTATTGAATCAATTGAATTCCATAACCGCGCAATGCTGGAAGTAGCTCAACGCCAGTACAGTACTCCAGAATCTAAATCTTCATTTCTTATTGAAAATAAATCTTTTGAAGAAATTAAAGTCTGCATGTTTAAAGAACATGAAAAAAAAGAGCTATTGGATGGTGAGGAAATCAAATCTAATTTTGATTTATTCCTGACAAATCGCGCCGTATATCAAGATTTATATGTCAATGAAGATACTGGAGTTGCAGAGTTCAACACTCATATCGAGATTTACAAAGTAAAGATGCTAAGCGAACCAGAATATAAATTAATGGTGGATATTCACACCCCAACAAGTGAACTTGATTTACAGCCTGTATATGCACTGGTTGTTAAATCAGAAGAAGAAGACATGTTCTAAAACCATATTCATTAACTATCAACAACAGGAAATAACACCATGAATGAAGTTTCAGTAGAAAGAAAAAATGAACATTTTAAAGAAAATCCTCTAAGTGTTTATGCTGATCAATTAATGCAACACACTGCATTAAATGAGTTCATCAGCTCAACAGGAGAAACCTTGGATGACTGCACTAAAATTATTCAACTTTTTGAAAAAGCATATACAACCAGTATTTGGGATTTTGAAGAATACTTTTTGAAAACGATGGGGTTTGAATTCTGTGCTTTGGAGCGTTATGAGGATATGGCTGTCGAAGTGCTTATAAGTTCAGTTTTAGAATTGTATTCGGCTTTAAAAGGTACAGTTTATCGCATTCTTTGTGACCGCGAAATTAGTGTCAATTAATAAATACGACATGCTATGTCGTTGACATAAATGACATAGCTTCTATATTAAACGGTATATGGTTATACTATATTAATAAATTGAGGGTAAGAAAAAATGTTAAAAAAAATGCCAGTGATCAGTAATTTCACTTATGGCCACTTAGAGCTAAAATCCAGCCAGTATGAAGGCGTTTATTATAACGGCGTGAATTTTAAATTTGATGATGGTGAACTTGTACCATTTGCCCCAAGCGAATTTGTAAACTTCGACATCGAAAGCTATAACGCGACTCGGCCTATTGACCTGTTAGGGAATGAACTAACCTCTGCAGACGCGCTCAATAAAGTACGTTCATCAAATGATGTTCTGGTGATCTATCACGGCGGTTGTCCTGATGGCGTAGCATCGGCTTCTGTGATTTACTCTGTGTTGGAGGATAAAGCAACTTATCTGGCTGGTTCCTATGGGAAATCAATCTTTGATGAGTTTGATAATCTTAATGGCAAAACCATTATTTTTGCAGACTTTTCTTACCCGACTGAGCTAATGACCACAATCTTAGATCAAGCTGAATTTGTCGTGATGCTTGACCATCATAAATCGGCTTTACTGGATTTAGAACAAGTACTGAACACTGCACACGTATACAGCCATTGCAGTATTGAATATTGTGGTGCAAGCCTTGCATGGGACTTTTTCCGTAAAGGCGAAAAAACACCAGAATTTATTAAATATATTGAAGATGGTGATCTATATACCTTCCAACTTCCGAACGCACGAAACATTGTTAAAGGAATCCATGCAAGTCTTGATCAAGAAGCTACCAAAAACTGCATTTATCTGTTTGATCATTATTTTGCGCAAAAAGTTGAACAGTTTGCCTTCATCGGCGAAAAACTATTGGTTGAAGCGAATCGGCACTCAAGTTTTATTATCAAAAAAGGTCGTCAAACTGTGACAGCTTTTGGCTATACCTTCCCGCTGGTGAATGCCAATCAAGAACATGTCAATTTAATTGGTGAAACGCTTATTGCTGAACCGACTGTGCCTTTTGTCATGATTTATAATCTGCTTAGTGACGGCGTGAAAGTTTCCGTTCGTTCTAATGCTGAAAAAGTGGATAGCGCTGTAATTCTTAAACAGTTTTGCCGTAGTAGTGGTGGCCATCATTCTGCTGCTGGTGGATTGGCTGATTTAGATGTGTTTTTACGTGATGTTTTAGCACACGCAAAACAGTATGTAGTGGATGAGCATGTAGACGTTAATACATGCAGTTGTTGTTAATCCCAGATAACTTAAATGTGAGTCGAAACTATGTCATCCCCTATTCAATTATTCAATTTTGATACTTTAGCTATCAGTGCTAACAATCTTTTTGGTGTAACAAAGCAAGAAGTGAAATTATCAGCTGTTTCGCTATTTGAGAAGGGTTTTATCAGCTATCCATTGACTGATGAAACTAAAGCTTTTAGTTCAGATAAAGATACATTACATACAATTTTAAGCCAATGTTGCAACGCTGATTCAATTGAGTTTAGCTTGTATTCAAAAGAAGCTCTTTCTATATTTGAAGGCGCTGAAAAGACGTTTTTACAGGATTTTGATGAAGCTCACTTGGTAGGTGCTGTTTCAGGAATTATTGTGGTAAATATCGCAAGCCGTGCTGAATTAAACGCATTAGAATATGCCCTATATATTTTAATACTAAGCCAAATGAAATGCTGGTTGATTAACGACAGTAAACGAATTGATTTGAATCAGCTCATTTCAGAAAATTTAATCTCTAACAATGATGTTTGCACGACTAACCATGTTGAAAAAGTAGGCGGTCTAAACAATACATCTAAAATTTTAGATATTGCGCCAGTAGATGCCGAATTCCTAATTTATGCGCACCCTTCTGGTGATCTAAAAGAGCAAATTGAATTTTCTAAGCATAGCGATGGGAACCGTTGGCATTGGAATCAGATTCACGGTTGGTTTAAGTCCCAAATGACGCTCGATCAAACTGCCAGACTGACATCAAGACATTGCGCTATTCCATTAATCGAATTACGTCAAGAATATACAAAAGAGAGCAAATGAAGGAACTGAAATGACTGATCAAAAAGAAAAACCTAAAAGAAAGCGCTATGTTCATGCCGGCATTCGAGTAAGAGGGACTAAAAAAAGCCTAATACTCTATTTGCTAAATGATGCTGATGAGTTAGGCACAGAAATGAGCTTTCCTGCAGATGCCCATGACAAAAACTTTTTAGGTCTGATTTTTGAAGGTGAGTTTGAGGATTCATCGGCAACGCTACCAACGAATAAGAATGCGAACCTTGGACAATACAAGGATGAAAGTAAAATTATTGAATGGTTGGCTATACAGAATAAGCACCTTGCTATGGCGAAACAGCCATCAATAAAAGCTGAAACATTGAAAGATTTAGCAGAACGCTTGGAACCTGAACGAACAGCATATCAATCTGCATTAAAGCGCGGTGATTATGAGACAGCTCAATCAATTAAAGATATGGTCAATCTGATACTTAGTAAAGCCATGTAAATCTATACAACAACTTTTAAAAGGTACGACATGAAAGCAATCCTATTACTCCCCCTGATTGGTTTTTTGATTTCTTGTTCTAATGCAGATCAGTCAAAGGTAGAATTATCCAAGCCAGAATTATCACCGACAGATATTGCATTACAAGTAACGGAAGATCGTTTTAATTCGCATATCGATATCGTTGAAGTCACCAAAGATAAAAATAGTAAAATCCGAGAATTCAATACAGCATATAAAGATAAGTTGTGTGATGTTGCTATCAATACTGAAACATTAGAAGTCACCAGAATGGTCTGCAAAGACATTCCAAGCAATATAGGAAAACAAATAGATAAAGTATTCACAGAGAAAGGAAAAGCTGAAATTAAAAAAATGGAATCTGAAATTGCAAGTAATGGGAAAAACTCCATGGAATAAGCACTAGGTATTTAGGAATTACAAGGATTACAGCGACAGCTAATGACGCAAATGTTTGTTAAAGCCTACTCATATCCAGTTTGAAAAATTAGCATGATGTAAAATGTATTAGACCTTTTCTGCCATTAGAGCCGATACGATGACGATCTCAAAGTTCGCCCAATACTCTCGTAAAGAGAGACAAATAGAAATTATAAGATTAAGGGAACAAATAGCCCTGTATAAATTCTTGAGATTATTTCTATTTCCTTTGCCAATACTGGGCATTTTAATGGTTCTTTTATCATTTAATGCAGATTCGCCAATTGCTCTTATTCAACTTGCAGACCAAGTGGCTGGACAAATGTTTAGCTTACCAATGATTATCTTGTTTACACATCCATGGTATTTGCTAATTTCAATACTTTTATTTTCCTTTACTGGATTTTTATTCACTGGATATTTCATCCGTTCATTCACTTATGATCTCAATCTGATTGAAATTTATCAGATGAAGGAAATTGCCGAATTGACAGGTAAGCAATTTGATTTAAAACAAGAATGCTTAAAACGGAATATGCCAATCCCCAAGTCTAAAGAGATTGATTCAGTAGAAGTTAAATGAATAATACGGCTGGTCGTGAAGTAGATGAAATTGAGTCATACTTAAGCAATAGTGAAGTGCTTTCACTTGAGCAATTTATTGATCTAAATTTGAATGACAAAAATTTTTTAGAATACATAGAATCCTTGCCTACATTTTCCATTGTTAATGGTGATTGTTCTTACGGAGATATGCAGTTAAGAGATGGTTTTAGCATTGAGAATGAAGACTTAAGTGAAACTTGTATGGCCAGTTTAAATATTACCTCTAATGATTTAATTATATACCCAGTAGAGTCATTCAGAGTAAATGCACAGATTGTTTATTACGTTAAAGTGATTGCCAAAGCACCCGAAGGCTATCATAAGGTTTTAAAATATTGGGCTGGTTTCATGAAAGAATTTAGACCATCCACGAATTACAAGAAGAAAAAATGGGTTAAAGCAGTAAGCGAATTTTGTATGGCCTTGTGGTATGACCAAGATATTCAAAATGATGTGCTGGGCTTAAGACAAGATGAATTTTATAAATACCTCAATAACCTTTAATAATTTTTCCCTATTTCCAAAATGTAACTCTTATTTATCAAAATCGCGTGTGCGATATGTCACTTATTCCCTCTAACTTTAGTGTGGCATATATTTCTGAAAATCGCGTGTGCGATGTATCACTAGCAATTACAATCACCGCGCATGATACTCATTCTAAAAATCGCGTGTGCGATGTACCATATTAGAAACGACCATAAGGTAAATATTTCAAATCTCAAAATCGCATGTGCGATATGCCATGGCAATTGCAGAATGCAACCAATCAATATTTATCTGAAAATCGCGTGTGCGATATGTCACAATAAGGATTTTAACATAAGCTTATACAAGATGAATTTACATTTATTCACTATTGTTTATGTGGTATATGGTTATAATAAATTCATAATCATTATTGACCATTACAATGCAAAATTCTAATCAAGAATCTTTAACCATCATTCCGATCTATACTTTTTTAGGTGGGAAAAGTCTCAAAACTGCAGATAAAGAGAAAAAACTAATCTGCAATATCGACATTAGCCACTTTGTAGCTGAACCTGATTCATACGGCGTATGGAATCGCGGTATCGTCCGAATTGCTCCCGATCTATCCCTCTCCCCTGCAGAAGTGCTAGATGCGCTCTATGACTCTCTAACGGTTCAGTGCGATTGCCAGTTCCGTTGTTGTGGATGTACGCACGTACAACCAGTCATTAAAGAAATGCCTAATCATGAATTTATGATTGAAATTCGTAGCTTTCCTAATTTATAGCTCTCTAAAAAGAGAATCATTAAGACGTTTGAGGGTATCTACATGAGTACAATTTTGGCACCAGAAAAAACCATAGAAGTCTATCTTGTAAATCCGCATGGTTATTTCTTTGCTCAAGATAAATCTATTGCAGTTGATATTGAACATTTCATTAGAAATGGAGGGTCAACTTTTGCCACCCAAGAAGAAATGTACAATTTCATTATTGAAGAATATAAGTTCTTTTTAGAAGAAATCGAAGGCTTGGAGTATATTCTGCAGTCTAAAGACGGAGTTCCACTTTTAATTGATGATCGTAATCAAAAGGAAATTAAAGGCGACATTACACAGTTTCTTCTGGACTACACTGCTTAATACATAAAATGCCCTAGTGATAACGAAATCTAGGGCATTTTTTTAAATCGCATGTGCGATGTAGCACTGTCTTTTCACATTTAATAAGTTTCTAAAAATCGCGTGTGCGATATGTCATCAAACAGGACTCCCACAGCATAAACGTCAGTGCCTCAAAACCGCGTGTGCGATATGCCAAATAGCGTCTATAATTACTCTGTACAAGGTAACGATCTCAAAATCGCATGTGCGATATAACACTAAATCGATTTTAACATAAGCATATAAATTATTGAGATTTTCCAAGAATGGACATCTAAAAATTATCAAAATCCCGCCTTGCTTACGCTATGGACCACGATGCTTACGCCCGTGGTTCTTTGCCTTTGCTTATGCTTCGGATGCAGCTGGCTTACGCCCACTGCATAGCTTCGCCGTATTCAGAGAAAGGGGTTTTCCTATGCGGTACAGAAAATATCCCTAATACCAACATGTAAATATATAAGTCATTGGAAAAGCATTTTTATATTTTTTACAATATCTCGCTAAGATTAGATCGGTATATGGTTATAATTTTTATATCGAAAATGTAGTTTAATATGTCTCAAAATGCAGTATATGGAATCAATACCACCCCAATCTTATTATCATAGAGTTAGGTGAATTCGTGACTGTCTGTATTCATGGAGATCATGAGTGAGATGGAAATATTCTCAATCCTGATTCAGAGGTAGAATTTATTGTTGATCTGGTGTTTCCATTCATTGAAAATGATACAGGCACTAAATCCAATAACATAAAATATGACATTAAAAGCGGTTAAAATTATATTATACTGGATATAATGTCATGTTATAGGGTTTTTGAGAGGATTCAATTATGAATAAATCTTCAAGCAATTTCATGATTGATGGTGTTGCTGAAATCCTGCAACAAGTCGGCAAAAATATCAAAATTGCCAGAATGCGTAGGAACATCACTATTCAAGAATTGGCGAACCGTGTTCATGTTGATGAACGCACTATAAGTCGCTTAGAAAAAGGCGACCCAAGTATCAATTTTAAAAACTTAGTGACTGTGCTTATTACACTTGGTATTTCTGATTCAGTTTTAAATCTGGCTAACCCTGATGATGATGAAGTAGGCAAGGCTCTGGAATTCAAAAAAAATCCCCAACGTGTTCGTAATGCGGATAAATTGAAAGATGACTTTTAAAGAGATTAAAAATGGATGAAATCAAGAGTTGTTATATTTTTTTAGACGTTGGTGATCAGCCTATTGTTGTCGCACAATACTCTTTTGATAAGCCGATATATAGATTTATATATGGCGCGACTTACATTATTAATCCAAAAGCATTCGCTTTAGACCCAATTAACATGCCATTTTTAGCCCCAAATCGTGAAATGCAAAATCAAGCGAAGGATGGATTTGGGGTACTGGCAGATGCAACCCCTGATAAATGGGGACGCAACTTAACCAAAGCTTTACATACTCGCATCCCTTTGAATCAGATTGAGTGGCTGATTGCAGCTCAAGGCAATGCAGTTGGTTGTCTGGTTGCCAGTCTTTCAAAGTCAAAAATCAAAAATACCGAAAGCAACAAAATATATTTTGAAGATGTAAAGCGTTATCTCAAAATTGCCAAAGCAATTGAACGGCATGAAGATGTGATGGAAGCCAGTACTGTCAGTATGCAGATGAATAATACTTTAGAAAAATTGGTGCAACATGGTTCTTCTATGGGGGGAGCCAGACCTAAAGTTGTTGTTCAACATAAAGGTATTGAGTGGATTGCTAAACTCAACAAAGAATCAGACCTCTTTGATAATGCCCGTGTTGAATATGCTTGCATGAAAATGGCTCTAAGTATTGGTATAAATACCAGTCATGTAGAACTCGAAGAAGTTGCAGGCAGTCCAATCTTGATGGTAAAGCGATTTGACCGTAATTGCCCTGAACGTAAAAAACATTACATTAGTGCAAATTCACTACTTAATATTACAAGAGTTCGTGAAGGTGACTTGAATTTTTCATATATGAATCTAGCCAGAGTTTGCAGTCAAATTTGTCAGGATGCTCAAAGTAATCAAACAGAGTTATTTACTCGTATGGTTTTGAACGTCATGTTAAGCAATACAGATGATCATTTAAAAAACCATGGCTTTCTCATGTACGATATGGATAAACACCGTTATGGCTTAAGCCCTGCATTTGATATTTTACCTCACGGAAATATCGGGTCATTCCCTAAAATTCATGCACTTGCCTTGGGTGAAAATGGTCGAGAAGGTTCATTAAAAAACATCTTGAGTAGTGCTAACTCATTTGGTTTATCCGAAAATCAAGCGAAAGACATTATCAAAAACGTTAAAGCTGTCCTTGAAGAAAAAGATACTTTTTTTCGGGATGCAGGGTTATCACCAAGTCAGATTCGAGATTTGAACCCGTATTTTAACCTTAATCTTATCTAAATCTTGAAAACAAAATTAGAGGCATTGGAACGATTAGAAGCGTTGCAACAATTAAAAAAACCGTATGTTAACTACGGTTTTTTATTTTGATGGAGAATGTCAATTTTCAATATTCCCTAGTGTTTTGTATTTAAATCAGATACTTGATACATTAGTTTACATTCATTAACTAGCCATAATTGCGGTATATGTTTATAATAAACCATCAACAACAAATCTTATAGGGTTTCTCTATGAATGCAGTCACTTTGGCAAATGCCCAAAAAATACGCCATGTTTATTACATTGGCGTAGGTGGTAAAGAAGTATTTTATACTTTTCGCCGTGCTGTATTCGATACATCAGGGAATGTCTATTCATCACATATCTGTAATTTATCTACAGATGAAGATGAGGCAATTAATAAGGCTCAGGCTTATGTTGATCTACTTCTTGCGCGTCAAACCGATTCAAGTAATTTGATCATCGAGTTTGATGAGAGTCCTGAGTCTGAAACATCTCAAGAATTCGGGAAAGCCCTTCCACGCCACGTTTTAGAAGGGTTACGAGTATTAGAAAGTGGGTATGTACCAATGGGCAAACATCGTGGTGATAAGATCGAGGACCTGCCGAATAGCTACGTCCTCTGGTTTGCTGACCAGTTCAATACTATTGGTGATTTTGTGGAGAGAGTTGTTGCTAAAAAACTATCTAGCTTATGTTTAGGTATGGCTCTTACCCGTGGGCTTTTTGAAGAACGTCTTGCACAAAATGCATCTATGACCTTTTTAGGTGAAATTGGTCAACGTCTTACGTTTGAAGCAACCATTACTACAGCAAAAGTCAGTAACGGCTTTTATGGTGAGAAGTTCCATTATGTGCTTCAATCACTGAATTCTGTTGTTCTGTATGATGGCACGGCTGATATTGGGAATGTTGGTGATACTGTTAAGCTCAAAGCCACTATTTCTTCTATTAATGAAGATGATAAAGGTTATAAAACCACAACGATCAAGCGCCCGAATGCTATCAAAAGCACAAATAAGGAATAATTGCACCTTTATCAAATGAGAAGTATTTAATACTTCTCATAAATTATTATTGCAAGGGGCTGACTTTTAAAAATAAGTCAGTTAAAGCTCCAAGGATGCCACTGAATGAGCAATACTGAACAAATAAGCGAAGAACTAAGTCTAGAGATCAGAACGCTCGAAAAGCGTCTTAAATTGATTAATAAGGCACTTAAAGCAATTGCGGTAGTCAAAATGATTTTTGGAGTAATTGTACTGAGCTTATTGGGTTTTATATTTATTACAAATCACCCTAATTGGGATGCTCCTTCTTTAAGAACACTTGGCCTGACTTGGATTCTTTGTTTATCTGCATTTTCAATATCATGGTGCTTACATTCAATCATTGATAAATGGGCTTTTGTAGTCTCCATATCCCCTCTTAAGAATCTAGAACGGAATAGAACATCTAATAGTTTATATAAGTGGCGTATGAAGCAAAGTAGCCTCTATTTCTACTCTTACGCGAATATCATGCTAATGATAATAGCTTCGACTGTAATGTTTATATCTGCTGGATTTACAGAAAATATTAGAGTCAGCCAATTTTCAGCATACTGCACAATTGCATCGGCCATTTTTTATCTAATCATGCAAGCACGTTTATACTTCTGTTCGCTCAGTGATTTTGACTGACAACTTAAACTTTAATCTATCAACAATAAAGTGGGAAACTTGTAAATGAACACAGCAACTAATAGCGCTTATAGCAATATCATCAAAGCAATTAATGAAAATGCAGGCTTAGATAAAGATTTATTCAATTCTTTTGTAGAAGCTGTTAATGGCGAAAGCATCTTTGAATTAACTGAAACAGAGTTATTCATATTAGAATTTATTCGAAATCAAGGTCGTAAATATTCATTAAGCTTAGTTCTGAACAAAGAGAATCCGAAGACCGGTGAACTCATGGAAAAGCTCACACCTAAAGAAAAATTCACTCCAGATTTGATGCCGTATAAACATACACCCTACCAATATGTTGTCTGTATAAACTAAGGCAAGGTAGCAATGACAATATTTTTAAAAACATTTATTTTCATGGCCATTTTCATGATTGCAACTATTGGAATAGTGAGTATCTGTAAGCTTGGCCATAAATATTTCCCATCCAAACAACAATCTTTTTTGGTTTTTGGTATCAGTAGTATTTTTTCTCTGATTATCATTTCAGGATGTGTTTTTTTAAATTTGAACAATTCATAGCACTACTTGATAAAACCTACTTTTTTGGCGGCAATTCGGAATATCGTGTGGAATAGCCTTTTTATTTAAACCTTTTTGAACGTCTTGGAGAAATAAAATGCAACCTAAGCAATTTTGCCTAGATCATAATGAAAATTTACGCTGTATAAAAAAAGAGCATCAACATTTTGATATTGTAGATGAAAATAACCTTATATTCTCAGGCAACCATAGTAGCCCAAGAGTCGCTTGGTGTACCGCACGGCTTAAAATTGAAGAACTTAAGAAACAAGCTGAAAATAACAAACCTGTTTTTAGTCCAAAATTTCTTAATGGTGCTAAAGTCATTATGGTAGGCAGTCATGAAGCAACTTTCCCAGAAAATCAAAAAGTTTGGACATGTTCAAGTGACAGCTATATAGATAAAAGCGGGGATGAAGTTGTGTTTTTAGACGGTTTTTCTGGTTGTTATATGTGTAAATATTTACATCCATCTTGGAGCTAGAACAAAACAAAAGGGTATCTTTTGGTGATGCCCATACACAGCAGCTATGTTGCGATCTATCCACACGATATTCCGAATAGCATTTTTTTAAAGCCTCAACTGAGGCTTTTTTATTGCTCAACTGATTTTGAACAAAGGAGTGCTCTGCTTACGCCGTGGCTTTTAACTTGACTGGCGCGCTGTCTAAAAATTGGAGGGATTCTATCGCTTATGGCTTAACGTGATATAGTACGGTTAAATAAAAAATATCTTAAATAAAAAAGCTAAATAAATTATATATTATTACTGCAAGTTTGGCGGTATATGGTTATACTGATAAAGAATAATAGAAGTCTCCCCGTGATCAGTACCAAAAAGGATAATGTGTAATGAATAGCGAAACTGCAAGTAATACAACTTTGGAGGGAATGAATCACGGACTGTTTCTAAAAGAACATCCTGAATTAATAGAACTCTTACATATTAAAAAAATCTATACTGTAGCTGATTTAGCTCGAAGTAAGAATAAAATTCGGAGTATGAGCAAGGAACAAAAAGCTCAAATTACTGATGCACTCTATGAGTCTGGTTGTTGCTATATTGCAAAAAATGAAACTTTTGACTTCACATATACGAATGAACCCTCGGATTATTCAAATTTTGAAGAATGGCATGAAAATAGAAGAAAAGAGCTACGACATTTTGCAAATTTATTAATGCTTGGATTAGGCGTTAGAGATGTAGAGAATTGCGATAATGTGATAGATAATATTATTGATTTATCTGATTATGGCCATCATAAGCTAAGCTACATGCGTACCAATAAGGAAACATTAGCCATTGGCAATTGGCTTGAAAACGCACATTGGGAAAAAATTGATAAGTCAACTGAAAAAGAAGATGATGTGTAAAGTTCATGAAATTTATAAACAAAATAATTTCATAAAATCATTAACTTAAACGTGAGAATAAAATGAGCTTTTTTAAAGAAAATGTAAATGTGTCCGAACTTGTTGATGAGATGGAAACACATGCAGCCGGTATTGGAAAAATTATCTATTTGCCAGCACTTAACTCATTAAGCCCAGATAGTAATTTATTTGATATTTTAGAATTTTTAGATGAGCCGAATATCAATGAATTGGATAAACAATTTTCTGGGTTTAAGCTTGCTTATGACAGCTATATAAAATGTAGTTATTCAGATCGTGAAGACTGGGCTTGTGAGTTTATTGATGATTTACGCCAAAACTGTAAATTCCCTTTCTTGGTTGAGGTGAAGCTATGCCAGTCTATTAACTCAGTGAATTTTGATGATGAAAATCCAGATGAAATCTCAGGTTTTAATGGAAGCATGGGAAGCAGTTCAAAGTACCTAATATTTACAGATAGTATGGAAGATGCAATTAAGCAAGCTTCAAAATTAGGCGAAGCAAACTTGTTAGAGCACCATCAACAATTGGCTTAATTCAACCAAAATTATAAAGCATCATTCTTTCAAAGAATTATGAATAAGGGTATCTTTGGATACCCTAGATGTGAATAAAAAAATATGATTTGGGCTATAATTTGGTTCCTTAGTTGTATATATTGCTCCTACTTTTTTGGAGCCGTATTTTTTACAAGTTTCTTGTATTTTAGGCATGGTTATTTCAAATTAAACTATGGAAAGTCCTTCTATATATTTATGTTTTTAGGACTCTTAACAATTCCATTTTTCTTACTCTACCCGCACAAGCATTCTTTCAAAAACCTAAATAGAATGATTGTTTATAGCCATTTTAAATATTGTAGACAATTTAAAAAATCAATAGTTTTGACTGAGAAAATACAACATGCAGGATTTAGACTTGGGTGGGTATTTTCATTTATAGCCACACCTTATCTCTTTTTAAGTGAATATAGCAATTTGTTAAATTGATAAAAACAATATTAATAAAATCAGTTACATAACTAAACTTATATTCAATGCGGTATATGATTATAATGAGGTATCAGCACGGAGAACTCAAATGTCATCATATATCGTTTCAGCTAAAAGCCTTGCAATTATCATTGCCACTACAACCAGACCAAGTGCAGCAGAAACTGTCCTTGGTAATTTTTTTTCAGAAGCTCGAAATCTTGCAGGATTCAGTGATGGTTTAATAGACGATGATCTCGTATTCAGTGCGGCTGTATCAAAGAAGTTCTATTCAACAGATCGGACTCATAATTATAAATTACTTACCCAAATTCTTGGTTCCACCCTTGTTAATCATGTAAATGATTCATATCCAAACCAAACTCAAACTAATGTAAATGATTACATCAAACAAGTTTGCGAATTGAAAACTTTAGCGGATGCATCTGCAGATAGCATTAAATATATTGAAGTATTAAAACACTTAAACAATTTCAGCTATCAAATAAACGATATGCCAGATTACGATAAAAGTTTAGCTAAACTTTTCGTCTCGATTGCCAAAGAATTACTGGTCTATGCAGATAGTGAGTATCAATCCATTTCAATTTTTAAGTAAGTAGATGAAGCCTTCAAAGAAGGCTTATCCTCACAATTATAATTAACCATTATGTTGGAGTTATCTCTATGATTCAGCAGACTATCGAACAAGATACTGAATTACTATTTTCACGCTTTTTGGATGATATTGATGCAGAATGGCACAATGCTTCCTTAGAACAAAAAGAATACCAACTTCACGAATTTCTGAACATTGAGTGCAGTGTAGGAGTTTTTACAGATCAAGTTGGAACAACGCATATTAAAGTTCACTATGATGATTCTCATGAACTCATTATTAATACCACAGATGATTTAAGCAGTATTGATGAACAATTAGATAAGTTTTTATTATCACTTTAAATTTTCGCTTTTTAAACTCATGTCTTTATGGCATGAATTTCGCTCCGCTTGCGCTACAGGGCGATGCTTACGCCCGCCCAATCAAACCTTCGCATAAGCTCCGGACCCAATATGCTTACGCATACTGGCTTTGTTATCAGAAAGGATGCTTTTCTTCAAAATAAAGAGCCAACTCAAAATTCTCCACCGTTAATTACATTAATCTAAAAGCAAACATAAACATTAAATTACAATAACTTACTACAATAATATGCGGTATATGATTATAATTAATTATCAGCAACGGAGAACTCAAATGGAATACACGCCAGTTAGCTTTCGATCAGACAAGCATGTATTTGAATTATTTCAAGACCTACATGCAACAAGCCCAAGACAACGTGATTGGAATGAAGGAACAATCAGTCTAATTTATACGGTTGGCCACAAATATAGCATCGGCGATGATGAGAATTTAGTAAAAGATGCACTGTATATTGTTGCTAAAAAACTTGGGATTTCTACTTATGAACGCAGCACACGCCAATTAATCGAAGCAATTATTGCCAGCAAGAATAAGCTGAAAGACAAATATATCTATATTAAACCATTGTATGTTTATGACCATAGCGGAGTGACATATAGCACTACCCCTTTTAGTTGCAGATGGGATAGTGGGCAATGTGGTTGGATTTTTACTGTAGCAGAAGAATTCAAGCGTGTAGGCTTAAAATGGAGCCATGAAGTTGCCAATGAAAACCTTAAGTCTGAATTAAAAGAGTACGATAATTATCAACAAGGTAATTGTTGGGGGTTTAGCATAAATGAAATCTCTAATTGTGGTTCATGCGATACAGAACATACCGAAAGCATTGAATGCGTAAGTGGGTTTATCGGTGATTATGATGACGTAACAAAGCAGATCGTTACCGATTATTTATCTGGTTATCCTGATTTAGTAGCTGTATATGAAAAACAAAACTCTTAATACAAAAAATGGCCTTAATAAAGTTTAGGGCCATAAATTGCAATAAATCAAACTTATTCAGCGAACGAGATTAAAAATGAAAACCGCAAATGATAATCGTGAAAGCATTGTGTGCCTTGTTGTAGATGGACATGTTCATTTTTGTTGTCATAACCTGTTATCTGGTATCAATTCAAATTTACGGTTCCCGTTAAATAAAAGTGGTGAACATGGAAATGAATTAGACTTTCAAGAAGTTGAACGGATTCTTGAAATTAACAGAGTAGCGAGTAATATTGTTGATATAACTTTTTTAAGACAAAATGCCCAATGTCGAGAATATGAAATTCGATATAACAAGCATGAACTGAATAACTTTGGTGAGTATGTAATTCCCCAATTATGTAGGAATTAAATCTTAGAATTTCCATTTAGGCCTATCATAGGCTTAAATTCCGCTTCGCTTACGCTACGAGGTCGAAGCTTACGCCCGCCCTATTTATCCCCTCCGCCTATGCTTCGGGCATAGTAGCTCACGCTATCTATGTAGCTTCGCCGTGTTCAAATAAGGGGGTTTTTATTAGTTCCCCTTAGATATTTATTTTGTGAAAATTAAGACTAACGCATTGTAAAAGCACAAAATTTATTTACAAATAATAACGCCGTAAATAGCGGTATATGGTTATAATTGTTTTAATTATACATAGGTGAAAAATTATGCTTAGAGAAGCAATGGTAAATATTGAAGGAAATAAGGCAATCTCTAAAATACCAACTGAAACAGGCATTCAAGGCCCACAACAAGCCCGATTGAAAAATATATTTAATGAAAATGTCTCATTAGTTGATTTTGATAAAATTAACATGGAGTATTCATTACTTAATAATGAGAAAATGGTTGGGATAAAGATAATTGAAGATATCAACAATATTCCCTTCCCAACAATAAAAATGGAAAAAAAGATTAGTGAATTAAATAATTTAATTAAAGAAGATTTAGATGTAACTGAGTTTTCAAACAATTACAATTGTAAAAGTATACTTCTGACAAAGGAAGAAAGAGCATCAATTAATTTTTTAAATTCTGCTTTATCATGGTCAAAACTAAATGAGCCTTCTGAATTCAAATTGATTTATGATGAAATTAATCACCTTAAAAAAAATATTTATGATTCCACCGAGTTACTAACCAATAAACTTAACAGTCTACATTTGTTTATTAAAAATGAAAAAAGTAAGCTAGACACCGATAATGATCTCATATCATTCTTAGAGCAATTTACTGTTTACCAAGAAGTTCAGATGAAATCTTATGAACAAATGTGCCTTGGTGCTGATAATTCATTGAAAAATACGCTCAAATATTTAACATATACCATACCCGCAAATGATCTTTCTTTTGAAGTAAAACGAAAAGGCGTCAATATCGAAAAAGTTATGAAGGTATTTGAAACAAAATTAATTAATAAAATATCTAAAAGTCATTTTTATATTAAGTTATTTATGATTTCAAGTTTTTACTTGGGTTCTATTTCTGTAATAAATGTACATATTCATGAATTTATTAATAAATATTACGCCATTGTTCCAGAAGCTTTTAAAAAATCATTTGTACTTTTAATTGTTAGCATATTTGTTTTTGCCTTCTTGTTTATTTTTATTTTTGAAGGCATAGAAAATATTGTGAAATATTTAAATATTAATGAACAGTTATCTCCTTCAAAAATATTCTTTTCATTTACAAATGTTATTGTAATTTCCGTACTAGCTATAAATGGTATTTATCTAATTCTATTACCAGTTTTAGACTTAAATCCACCTCTTATCTTCAATTTAAAGTATGGCTACTTTCTTTTAGGAATTTCAATATTTCTTTATGTTTTTAAGTGCATATTTATGCATAAAATTTATAAAAGATTTTTAGACTGGAAATCTGTCTATGACACTTACATAGAATCAAAAAAATAATGTTACGACACAAAAAAGGCTTGATTAACAAGCCTTTTAATATTTATTGATATAGATATTTATTTTTATGTATGTAGTATGAAACACAAAACTGTATGCACAACCCAACAATTAAACAAAAATAATATACATATTTTACTGCTAATACTTGGATGTTAATATCCATAACAAAACCAAGAACAATAAATAAAACCATAAGTATTATTCTAAAATTTCTAAAAGATATTAGATTAAAAAGATTTTTATTAATCTGTGAATTTATATAAAAATATGAAACACCTCTTGGATGTGCCTTTGCTTGATCATGGCATGATATAAAAAAGCTAAACATTTTGTACATAAGCACTAAAAAAGTAAGGAGTGTTATAAATGCAAGCACAGTAATTAGAGTGTTCATTTGATTGCTAAATATTTCATTACCAACTGTCAACGTCCATACGAGAATACCAAGGCCAATATTCTGCAATTGCATACCAAAATCATCAATTGATTTTAAGAGGTTGCACTTGGGAACTTTTAAAGTGACTTCACTATAGCTTTTATTTTCGAATGTGTGTTCTTGCATAATCATGCTTAGCTGTTACTTAGATTAATCATATTATAGTACATAAAATGTAGTTTTTAATTTTATAATTTAATACATAATCAGATAAATACAAAAATATATAAAGACTTTTTGCGGTATATGTTTATAATTAAAAGTATCTTAAATTACTTTTAGAGTCTCTATGAATACTTGGTATTTAGTTCTGATCTTATATAATGGTGGTATTGATCACATCCCACAAGCAAGTTTAGAACAGTGTAAGAAAAATGCACTTATTTTCAAAGATGCTGTTTCACATACAGCTTGTATCAATGGTGTCAAATAACTACCGCACACGCGGTTTTTAGAGCATGTTTATAACGACCGTCACCAGTTATATTATGTCATCGCACATGCGGTTCAAAAAAGCCCAAATTCACATTGGGCTTTTTAATTAAATATATTTACCTAGACATAGTAATAATTAGCACGGCAACCATGAAGATGCTTATTCAGAACCCTAAAATATTCATCCATGTACTGCTGTTCAGCATCCTCAAAGTCAATTTTGGAATCCTTAAATTCTTGCTTAAGTCTTTGACTCAGCTCAGGCAACAAACGTAGTTCTGCAACAAGATTATCAAACTTTTCGAGCGCCTCATTTATTAAAGCAGTATTATGAGGGTTAATCGTTTTAATTGCTTCATTCAAGTTTAAGTTATCAATAAGTGTACTAGGCTCTTGATTGAATTCTCTGTCACATAAAATTAGTTGTCGTATGAAGTAATTCCGATACAAATAGTATTGACTGAGGCCTTTGCCTTCTAATTGTTTTCGAGATTTAAAATTAATGACTGCAGGGTGATAAACCTTAAGAACCTCATGGAACATTTCAAGGAGTTCTTGAAATTGTGTATGGAGCTTATTAGATTTAACAATGTCTCTGTAGAAACACTTGTTGATTGTCAGCATTATCTTTGATTGCTTTAGATCAGTAACTTCCAACATTCCACTTTTAGCTTGGCAGAACATTGAACTGTTAAAGATTTCACATAACCAGCGTATGTAAGACTGGGTAAGATGCACATCTGAAATGTCATGATTATAAAAAAGGCTAAGAGGGATATCTAAAATCCCAGTATCATCCCCTTCCGATTGATCATAGAACTCAATTTTTTGAACGTTTTCGACAATCAAATTAAATAACATTTCGACTACCGGCTCATGATCTTCGGAAACTTGATCATTATAAAAAGATGGCCCGTAGTGAATTGAAATACCATCTAGATAGTTCATTTTTGGTGGTTGAATATATTTTAAAACTGGAAAAAGTCGTAAGAATTCAGCAAGCTCTTGGCCACGATATAGTTTGCTGTAAAACTGATCTTCGAAAACAGTGGATTCAATGACGTCCATGATTTGTAGACGATCTAAATTATTCTTTCTTAAGGTTTCTTTAAGTGCATTTCTGAATTTAAGTTGGTCAAATTCATAGAACTGATCAGCTGCTTGAATTGCGCCATTATGCGTATTGAAACCGTATGCTTTTGCATATATTTCTTGGCACTGGGCTAATGTTGGCGCTTTAATTGGAGGTCTTTCTTGCAGAATTTCGTTTTTTGTATTGAGCATCCAGAATGCAATATTCAAGCGATGAGCTTGTTTTTTAATTGAAATTGCTAATGCGCTTTGTATGGTATCAGACATGAGTATTCCCTAATTTTTTCAGCGGTGTGAATTTAAACAATGCTGAAAAATAGAAAATATCAAATTATTCAACAACAGAAAAAACGCAGCTTTGACTTTCACACAAGTCCGGACTACTACCCGTTCCCTCAATATGTCAGATAATGCTTAAAATTCAAGAAGAATTTTCTGATTTTTTAAAATATCTTCTAATTATAGTTATCATCTAAAATATAAAGAAATAAATTACATGTATTTACTTTATATATGTGCGGTATATGGTTATAATACAATGCAAGAGAACAGGATAAATATTTTATGACTAATCTTCACGTTGTATTCCATCATTTCGATATGGGTTCGTTAAATGTTTTAGTTAGTGGCAAAGATGAGATGACAACACTGCTCCAGAATGCGTTCTGCTTAGCAGCAGGCGTTGAACTTTCAGATGAACGCTATGAACAGGCTGTAAATAAAGTTTGTTCATTAGAGACCACTGAGGAACTCAAGAAACACACGTTAAATTATGATGCCCGTGCTTATCGTAGAGTAATCAAAATTGGTGAGATTTTTGAAATTAGTGAAGATCAATATAAAAGTTTAGAAAAACAGAATCTAAATAAAGATGATTGGATGTTCTAAGTTAAAAATTGAAGCAATAAAAAATACCAAACTCGAATATGTTTGGTATTTATGCAAGAAATTATAGTAGAACCTGATACAGAGATTATTAAATGAGTTCATCAAAACCCAGAAAGCCAAAAAAGTACATCCCTGCTTTTAAAAAGCCTGTTGTGCTATCTCTCGAATTTTTCATAGATTATGATAAGGACGTAATAGCAAAATTGGTGGAAGCGAATAATCTTGGCGAAGACTTTACGGCTTTCGGTGCTTTCAATCACAAGAATGATGATCTACTGACTCAATGCTTACTTATGAACCTTATTGATCGTAATCATAAGTGGTATATCCGAATTGTCCATGATGTTGTTGCAGCAGGCTCAAATGAAGTGTTTGAAATCGAAAATACCTTTAATCTACCCAAAATGAGCTTCAATGAATTGCGTGAAGGTTCAAAAATTACGATAGATCGTGTACATGGAATTAAGAGCCGCTGGGGTGGTCTTTATAAAGAAACTGCAGACCTCTTTAAAGATAAAAAATACGAAAAATATCAAAGATTAAGTTCTACAGGTTATGTTGAATGTCGCACTGCCTTCCCAAATGAAGCATGTTACCAAGAATACTTACGGGTAAAAGCTGGTATAGAAATGGCTTTAAATAATAAAAACCCATAAAACTATTTCTAAATTGCAAAATCGCCAAATTAAAAAAGAATCTGATAAAGATTCTTTTTTTCCACTTCGCTTGCGCTACAGGGCGATGCTTACGCCTGCCCTTTTAAAACCTTTGTCTGCAGGAAGTAGGCTTTTATTTATAAATTTCCCATTCATATTTCATTAAATTCTTCAAAAAAATTTAGGGAATTGTAAAAGCAATTAAACATTATATTACATACACTTACTTTAACTTAAAGCGGTATATGTTTATAATAATAACATCAGCAATGGAGATTATGATATGGGCGAATGGGTTGATGTTACATTAAACGTTGAAGCAAAAAACCTTGACCGAGTTTTAAGTGTTTTTAAAGATAACTCAATTGAAGTTGTGGGTTTTGAAAAACCAGATAAACTTTATAATGATGGTTCAGACACCGTTACTATCGAAATGGGCACACGAAATTACGGTGAATTTGATGAAGAAGCAGATTTATTATTAAAAAATAATATTCAATACACCTATTGGAATTCAGGTATTTCAGGCGTTGTCACTGCTGAAACAAATCACATGCGCATTTTAAATGGGGAACCAGTTCATATAAATTATTCTACTGAATTTGAAGGTCTTCTATTTACTGAGATTCAGCACCTTATGATGAATGCTAATAATTTAGAGGAACTCATTGATTTAGTT
>RRZU010616060.1_pt1 | contig 33929 bp, 40 predicted proteins | sample 2165561 | NCBI WGS metagenome assembly RRZU01 (sample SAMN10456909, study PRJNA506462) | wastewater metagenome | isolation source: wastewater sludge | place: USA: Moscow, Idaho | reverse complement strand
ATAGTAAATCTTTCTCTTTTCCAAGCAGGAGTAACACCTAATTTTCTCATTTGATGAACGATATTTCCACCCGAAGTCTCTTTTTGAAGCCAAGCTCTCTCTAAAAACTTTTCTCTTCCGATTTCTTCTTTTGTTGTACCTTCAGCTAATAATTGTTTTTCAACAACATTTTGAGTTGCAATTCCTGCGTGGTCAGTTCCTGGTTGCCAAAGAGTTTTAAACCCATCCATTCTTTTATATCGTGTAATAATATCTTGTAGTGTAAATGTTAAGGCATGACCAATATGTAAACTTCCTGTTACATTTGGTGGAGGCATCATAATTGAGAAAGTTTTTTGTTTTCCATTTGCTTCAGTTTTCCAAATAGATTTATTTCCATCTATTTCAAAATAACCTCTACTCTCCCAAATTTTATAATATTGATCTTCTATCTCGTTTGAATTGTAACCGTTGCTCATTTTCTCTTTTCCTATGATTTTGTATTAGGGAAACCCTATAATTTTAAAGTTTTTATTTTAGCTAAAAGCCGATTAAAGAATGATACTACTTACCACTCCAATAAGTCCACCAAATACACCACCCCAAACAACAAGCCATCCGAGATGCTCTTTCATCATATTTTCAACTATATCTTTCACCATTTTAGGGTTAAGTTCATTTAATCTTTCAACGATAATTTTATCTATTTTTTGCTCCATATCTTCGCTAATATCACTTTTTTCTAAAGTTTTAAAAAGTGTTTGTTGGAAACTTTCTGTATGGACTATCTCGTTTATAGCTTTTTTCATTTTTTCTTCAAATGGATTTTTAAGTGGTTCAAGCATCTTAGCTCCACCAAACATCCCAAGCATTCCCCCAAAACTAGATTCCATCACAGCACTTTTAAGACTTTCAAATGCGATACTAAAATCAGTACTTTCAATTAAAGCACTAAAATCAAAATGTTTATTTTTATCTGAAAATTCATTTTTTAAAAACTTATCAAGATTCTCTTTTGTAAAAAACTGTTCCATAATCAGTTTATGAATTGAAATTTTAAACTCCTCAAATCTTGCTTCCACAACACCACTTCCATATAAAAATGGCACTTTATGGAAAAGCATATGGATAGCTAAATGATTTGTAATAGCACCACTAAATGCAAAAAGCCCTCCAATCATCAAAAGTTTATTTCCGATAACTGCCCCTATTATAGTAATGATAATTGACACTAGATTTGTAATGTTTGTTTTATTCACTAATTGCTCCTTAAGTAAAAAATTTTCGTATTTTAGCTTATTTACTATAAGCTTTCATATGTTTAAAATATTTTTTATCACCCTATTTTGTTTCCAGACATTATTATTTTCACTTGAAGTTATAGGGAATTTTGAAACCATCTCCCTTGATGAATTTAATATTTCCAATCTTCAAGCAAAGATAGATACGGGGGCAGTTTATTCCTCTTTACATTGTACAAATATCCAAAAAATTGATGATACTACAGTTGAAATAACTCCTCTCAATTCAAAAACTTCTTTTAAAAAGAAAATTGAAAAAAAAGTTGATATAAAGAGTAGCAACGGAATATCTGAAGAAAGGTACATTATCGCTTCAAACATCACCATCAAACATCACAATTATCCTATTTTATTATCCCTTTCAAATAGAGAAACAATGAGATATAAGTTGTTAATAGGAACAGATTTCTTAAAAAATAGATTTCTTGTTGATGTTGGTAAACAAATTTTAAAAGATTAAACGATAAAATTTTAAAAATTTTAAAAAAAGGGCACAGGCAACCAAGAATGCAAAAAGATTCAATTTTGTATATTTTAGACCAACATGGTGTTAGCGAGGAAGATTTGAAAGTTTTCGCTGAAAAATTAAAAAAAGAGAAAAATTTTACCGTAGCAGATTGTGATAAGTTACTTGTAAAAATGGGATATGACAAAGTTTTTACTGATGATGAAGATTTTGATGATGAAGATGGAGACTCATTTGTTCCATATGAAAAAACAAAACCAAAACATCAGCTTGATAACTAGTTCTTACTCTCAACAAGATTTTACATTTTAAATGATAGACTGATTTATGAAAACAATAGAACAATTAATAAAAGGGCATAAAGAGTTTCAACACTTGCATTTTAAGAAATTTGAGTACGAGTTTGATGAGCTTGTGGAAAAGGGACAATCTCCTGAAATATTATTTATAGGATGTAGTGATAGTAGAGTTGTTCCTGATTTAATTACAGGAAGCAAACCTGGAGATTTATTTATTTTAAGAAATATCGGGAATTTTGTTCCACCTTTCAAAAAAGATAATGATTATCACGGTACAGCGGCTGCTATTGAATATGCTGTTTCTGTATTAGGGGTAAAACATATTATTGTTTGTGGTCATTCTCACTGTGGAGCTTGTGAATCACTTTACAAAGAATTACCAGATGGTGATGATTTAGTCCATGTAAGAAAATGGTTAGAACTTGGTAGCGTAACAAAAAATTTTGTAGAACAAAACTTTGAAGGTTATCAGTTCAATGAAAAGTTAAGAATAACAGAGCAAATATCTGTAATATTTCAATTAGAAAATCTTATCACCTATCCTGCAGTAAAAAGAGGAGTAGAAGATGGAACTCTCACGCTTCATGGCTGGTATTATGAATTACAGAGTGGGAATATCAAATATTTTGATTCTGATAGCATGGAATTTAAAGAACTCGCTCAGTAGAAAACAATAATTTTCTACTGAAGCTATTTATTCATCTGAAGTTAGTTTATTGAGTCTCTCTAGGATAACTAGTTTTGCTCTAAGTTTCTCAGCTTCCTCTTTATTCGTAGTCTCATTAAGTTTCTTTGTGACTTTTGAAATTTTATCCATTATCTCAGTATCTAATTTTGCTTTTTTCTTCTCGCTATTTTTTTTACCCATAACAACATCTTTTAATTCTTCATATATTTTACTTATCTTCATATTTTTCTCCTAATTCTCTAATATCTTTATCTTTTATCCATACAATTGTAGCCATTGCTATAAGTTTTTTTGCAACATCATATGCAAGTAAACTGTCATTGATAAGTGAAGTTGCCATTTTTGTATCAATTTTATTTTCCCTTATAAGTGCGTCAATTATATTATTTTTTATACTTTTAAGCTCTCGTATCTTATCTCTTAAAAGTCCTAATTGAGTTACAGCATCCATATCATCACTTTTTTTTAATTCTTCAATTGCTTCAATTGTTTGAGCAATATTCAAACGAAGGTGATTATACTCTTCTTTAATAAATTCATTGCCTGATTTAAGATAAAAAAACATATTCTTCTGAAGATCTCTCATATCTTTTACGGACTCAACAATATTTCTTGAAGCAAGTTTTAAATCATACGCTTTATCTTTATCAATCTCATCCATATATTCCTGAGCAAGTGTCGCAAATCGTATAATCTCTCCATAGATATATTTTATTTTACTTTCATAAAATTTATTAATATCTTGAAGTTCATCAATATCTGAATGTAAAATAGCTTCCTCTATCTCTTTTGAATTATGTAATTGATACATATGTAAAAAGATTGAATGGACAATAATCTCAACAGCATTATCATAAAGATGGATAGTCTCTTTTTTGATAGAATTCAAAGAAGCATCAGGAACAGTTAAAACAAGATTATCAAGATAAAGTGGTTTGAGTATATCTTCATCCTCTTTGACAATAAACTTTGTTTCTAAATAAGCTACGAGCTTTGTCGTAAATGGAGATATTATCAGAACCCCTAAAACATTAAAAATTGTATGGAAAAGTGCCAATTGCATCCCGTAATCATCTGCTGCTATCCCTATTTTAAGAGCTAAAAATGTAGTTAAATCTGTTAATTGGTAAAGGAAAATAATCGCCACAAAACCAGTCACAAGATTAAATATCAAATGGGCTAATGCCAATCTTTTTCCATTTGAATTTGATGTCATTGCACCTAAAATTGCTGTGATTGTTGTACCAATATTTGCTCCAATTGCTAATTCAATAGCATTAATATAAATAATTTGCCCAGAAACAAGTGCGGTGATAATAATAGCCATCGTTGCAGCACTTGATTGGATAACAACCGTTGCAACAATACCAACTAAAATATAAACTAAAGCACCCAAATACCCTTCCATTTGAAAAGAGGAAAGATCGATTCCATTTTTTAATGTTTCAAATCCATCTTTCATATACTCAATTCCTAGAAAAATAAATCCAAGTCCAATTAAAACATTCCCAAAACCTTTTAATGTATGTTTATCTGATAATTTGAACCCTACTCCAAAAATAATCATAGGCATAGCATATACAGCCATATCTATTTTTACCCCAAAAGAGGAGATTATCCAAGCGGTTGTGGTGGAACCTATATTTGATCCAAAAATAACACCAATCGCACCACTTAAACTCATAAGTCCAGCACTTAAAAAAGAGATGATGATAATAGAAACCAACGAGGAGCTTTGCATAATAGAAGTTGCCACAAACCCTGTTCCAATTGATCGTGGCAAAGTTTTTGTTGATTTTGCCAATAGCTTTTCAAGGGCTCCACCACTAAAAAGCTTAAACCCATCATCCATAAAAATCATCCCAATAAGGAAAATAGCAATCCCACCTATGATAATCTTATAATCATCACTACTAAAAACAATATATGCTAAAACAAGCATAAACCCTTGATATAAATATGTATTTTTTCCCATTTTAAACCTTTAAAACTATTCCACTTAAATAATTTGAATTTGGAATATTTAAAACATAAGGGTGATCACTGTCTGCCCTTAAGATTTCCAAAACCTCTACCATTTTTCCGCTATTTTTTGAAGCATCTAAAGAGATATCTAAAAGCTCATTTATCCCTATGTGATGTGAACAAGAAAAAATAGCAACTATCCCATCCTCTTTTAAAAGCCTTAATCCACTGTTAAGTAAAAATTTCATCCCTTTAATTGCACCAAATGATTCTTTTTTTGTTTTTGCAAAAGGTGGTGGGTCAAGCACTAAAACATTATATAAATTTGGAGTTGTCACTTCATTAGTGATAAAGTCAAAAGCATCTTGTTTTGTTACAATTGCCTCTTTTCCATTGAGTGTGATATTGTGAGTTACTTGAGAGATTGCATTGGGAGAGATATCTACAAAATGGACATTTGCACCATTTTTAAGTCCATAAAGTCCGAATCCTCCAGCATTACAAAATAGATCAAGAACATCATCCCCCTCTTTCATATATTTCCCTACTATCTCCCTATTTTTTCTCTGATCGAGATAAAAACCTGTTTTTTGCCCTTCAATTAAAGACATTAAAAATTTGACACCATTTTCAACTATCTCAATATTTTGAGCCACTTCCCCAAAAATAACCTCATTTTTAGTCTCAAGCCCCTCAATTTTTCGAACTCTACTTTCAGATTTATCAAATATTCCAATAGGATGTAAATGTTTAATCAGAAGTGATAAGATAAGTTCTCGATATTTCTCTATTCCAAAACTATTAAACTGAACACCCAAATAACCGTTATAAAAATCAACGATAAGTGCAGGAAGCAAATCAGCTTCACTATGAATAAGTCGATAAGCATTTGATTTTACTTTGAGGTGCTCCCTTTTTGCTATCGCTTTTAGAATTCTGTTTTCAAAAAAAGATTCATCTATTGGCTCATCTTTGAAACTAAGCACCCTTATAGTTATCTCGCTATTATAGTTAAAATATCCAATCCCCATAAACCCACCGTTTTGGTCTTTTATCTGAACAAGTTCACCACTTTCTATATGTGCCACATCATTGACTATCTCATTTTTATACACCCAAGTATAAAATTTTTCTAACTTCTCTTTCGATTCTTTGTTTATTACTACTTTTTTAAAATTACTCATATAGTTCCATTTTTTTATTTTGTATATTGTACTTTAGCTTCGATAAAAAAGATATTTTTAATAAAATCTAGCTAACATTTTGCGACAATTTTTTATAAGGATTTTTTATATGAGAAAAGGCAATTTTTTCTTTGGATTAGCAATATTTTTTGGATTGATAAGTGGATTATACGGGAAATCTTCAGAGTTTGTAACAGCTATGAAATACCAAACAAACTATGATGAAGCGATAAAAAAAGCAAAACAAGAGAAAAAACCAGTTATGTTAGTTTTAAGTTCAACAACTTGTCCATGGTGTAGAAAAATGGAAAACCAAACTTTAAAAAATCCAACCATTAATAAACAAATTCAAGAAAATTTTATCCCACTTGCCCTTGATAAAGACGAAGACAAATATCCAAAACAATTTTTTCCACAGTATATTCCAACTATATTATTTATAAATCCACATACTGAAGATTATTTTGACCAATCTATCGGCTATAAATCTGTATCAAAATTTCAAGAAAGTTTGGATGAGGCTATCGAGGATAGTAAAAGATTTAAATAAAAAAATATGAACGAGAATTTTAATCTCGTTTTGCTATTTCTGAAAGGTCAGTGGAAAGTAATATAGGCAATAAAGCCTCAATTTCTTGGATGATAGACTCTTTTTCCCCTCGAATCTTTTCTTCAAAATCTCGAAGATTTACATCTTTGTTATTATTTTTGATATATTTTTGAATAAACTTTATCCAATTTCGCAAATCATTAAATTTTCCCAACTTTTTTTGTATTGTCTTGCATTTTTCAAAAAGAGTTCCATTTTTTATAGGTATCCCATAATTTTCACATGATTCAAAAAGATAATATATTTGTCGTAAACTGATACGAATTTTATGTAAATTTTTTTCATTTCCATCTATTTTATAAGTTGTATGAAAGGCTATAATCTCTTTAAAATGCTCATTTACAACATTTCTCAAATAAACTACCATATCAGTAGGAATATCTTTTCTTGTTGACTTGTCCTCTAAAATTATCAAGTACCAATCAAAATCTTGTTGGTTTTTGTCTATTTTTAAAAACTGATACAATTTATCTTTTTCATTTTCCAATTCATTAAACAAATAACTATAAAAAGATTCTGGAAAGTGATTACTATACGGGATTAATGATGTTTTGCAAGCTTCTAAAAAAACACTCAAATCTCTTATTTTATTGGTATTTTGAGTGATATTTAAAAGTGTTTCATTTATTTTTGTATATATTTCTTCTTCAAAAAAAAGATAAAAAATATCTAAAAGAGCTCTGCTTCTTCTAATATTAGTACGAAAGAGATGCAAATCTTCATCGTCAAACTCTTTCTCTAAAATGTTATTGTAATAACAACTAATATTCTCTCCATACACTTTTAAGATATGAAAAATCTGTTCTTGTTCTTGTGTACTCATGCCAAACTCCTCCAACCATTCTCAAAATGAACTTTAGAAAATCTACTCTATTTATTGTACCCTAAAGAATCATACATCCCTCTTTTTTTAAAACAACTGTATCTTCAATCCGTACACCAAACTCATTTGGTAAATAGATTCCAGGTTCGATTGTAAAAACCATATTTTCTTCTAAAACAAAATCACTCCGCGCGGAGATATTTGGATACTCGTGAATATCAAGCCCGACACCATGACCTGTACTATGGACAAAATATTTGCCATATCCAGCTTTTTCTATAATCTCCCTTCCGATACTATCAAGCTTTGAAGCTTTCATCCCTATTTTTGCAGAGTTTATTTGTGTTTGTTGAGCTTTAAGAACAATATCATACACCTTTTGTTGCTCTATTTTTGAAAATCTTTGTTCTCTTTGGTAGATATCAAGTTTAGAAAAATCATTTCCAAAAGTGACCGTTCTATCACTGCAATATCTTTGATATTTTATTCCACCATCAAACAAAAGCAAGTCGCCCTCTTGGTAGATTTTAGAAGTTGGCACAGCATGAGGTTTTGCACTATTTTCATTGATTGCGATGATTGGCTCAAAACTCAAGTCATATCTTCCACTCTGACTTAAAAAAGTTTGAGCCATATATGCTAAATATTGCTCCGATTTTCCAAAACCATCATTTGCTACATAAAGAGCAAATTTGACAAATCCATCTCTTCCGAGCTCCATAGCTGTCTTTATAAGTTTGATTTCATCCTGCGTTTTGATGATTCTTTTATGTTTTGAAAAATTTGGCTTTTGGATAAATTTGATATCTAATTTGAAAGAGAGGGTTTCAAATGTAGCCACACTAAAATCGTTTGGATCAAAGTATAGCTTTTTGATTTTTGATTTTTTAAGAACTTTTCTAGCCTCTTTTATAAGGTCATTTGAAATGATTATTTCACTATTATTTTTAATATTTTCTTTTACATCAACTGCATATCTTCCATCTGTAATAAAAAAAGTTTCACTCCCAAGTGAGATATAGATTGCATTATCGCAACTATATCCGCAACTATAATAGATGGCATTTTCATTTTGTAAAATAAAATTTTTCACAATAACCTCTTTTTTTGTTATAAATTAAAAACTTTAGTTTGCACTAGAACGAGGCGGGAGCTTTTGAAGTTTACTAAAAGTAAATGAAAAAGCTCTCAACAAAGTTATGGTGTAACAATAGAGTTTTTAATTAGTGTAGTTCTGAGTTTAGTTTAACTTCTCTCGTACTTCTTGTTACGATATATTGACCAGTTTGTGAATCTTGTCTAAAGTGAAGACCATTTAATCCTGCCAACTGTGAAGCTTTCATCACATTTGAAAGTCGCGCATCTGGATTTACTGCATTTATTTTTGCAATTTGCTCATCACTGATAGCTACTTTTGTCCCAGCAAATACAGCCAAACCACCATCAACGATACATCCATCACCAAGAGGTATTCCAGTTGTTGAGTTTGCTCCAAGAAGTGTATTTTCCCCTATTGAGATAGGATTTCCATCTGTTCCTGAAAGTACTCCAAGGATTGAAGCGCCCCCACCAACATCACTTCCAGCACCAACGATTGCCGAACTTGAGATTCGTCCTTCAACCATTACAGCTCCAAGAGTTCCTGCATTAAAGTTAATATAACTTGCCCCTGGCATTACAGTTGTTCCAGCTGCTAGTTGTGCTCCAAATCTTACTTTGCTACTATCTAATATTCTTGTATTATCAGCAGGGATGATATGAGCTAAAAATCTAGGAAATTTATCTACAAAATCGATAACTGGGTATTTTCCACTTAGTTTTAGTGGCAATTCATTTGCTCTCAGCCAATCAAGTTCAATTGGTGTATTTCCACTCCAAGCAACATTTGAGAGCTTTCCAAATGCACCATTCAGATTTAAACTTCTAAGAGCTGCTTTCCCTGTACTTAAAGCATATAATTTCAGATATACACCTTCAACAGTTTGTGGATTTGTATCTTCAAAAATAAACACAACTTTAAAATCATCAGCCCCAAGCCCAAGTTCTCTTGGAAGTGTTGAAAGCTGAGAAACCAACTGAACATTTTTGTGTGCCTCACCTTTTGCCTCTGGGATGTATGGTCTAAATGTTTCGATACACGAGGTTAAAAAAGTATCACTTACAGGACAAACCACTTCACTAGCACTCGTATCAACTTCAACAGCAGCATCTCGCAAAGCTTGCATAAAAACAGCTGCTGAACCAAAATTTTCATTCCAATTTACTACAGGAAATGTTGCTTGAAGAGTTTTATCTCTATTTAACTGACCCCTATCAATTCTTGCTATACCAAAACCAATCGGATTTTTGTACCAACTTTGTGCTTGTATCTCTTTTACTTTTGTTGCAAATTCTTCTTTTGTAAATACCATAATTATTATCCTTAATTTTTATTCTAAAAATGAAGGGACCCTTCATCTTATTTTTTCATTTTATAAAAAACAAGTTCTTTATAAAATCACTTCCTAAAGCGAAATCAGAAGATTTCCTATTTTATTTTTATTCTAAATTTTTAGGATTTTACTCAAAAACTGTTTTTATCTTGATTATAAACAAAAAGTTATTTTATTATTTTATTTTAAAGTTTATAAGATACAATTCGATTTCTTAAAAATGCGTCCATGGCTTAACTGGATATAGCACTGGGTTTCGGCCCCGGTGGTTGAGGGTTCGAATCCTTCTGGGCGTACCACTTAAAAGCTCGATAAATAAAGAGATTTCTCTTGTTTTATCGGGCTTTTTTATTTTTGTAATTTCTTTAAACTTTTTCATTTTTAGCAAGTCCAGATAAAATAGCAACCAAAATCAAACTGTACATCCAACCCACAATTATTTCAAGCCACATCAAAATCGTTTAAAGTCCAATCATTCATAGAGGCATATTGTCCCCAATCTTTTTCTACTTGCAAATCAACAATCGGCAATATAACATCCAATGAATACTAAAAAGGGTAGCTTAATGAAAAAAATGGGTTGCTAAGAACTTAAGCAAAGTTCTATACTATCGTTGTTTAAAAAGGATTATTTACGATGAATTGTCTTGTGCTTGCACTCTCTTTGAGAAAAAAGTACTAGGATTTAAAAACTAGTAAATGTGGTTGCTTTAGCAAAAAAGTTTCCTTGAAATTGCAAAAGTTTTTGTGTAAAAAAGAATGGTAAAAGAATAGGAATTCAGAGATACTTATGTTCTGATTGTGGACATAGCTTTTCCTCAACAAAAAGACCAAATAAACTTATCAAAAAACTTTTTTAGAATTTAGAAGAGAAAAATGTTGTTCGAATTTCTTGGGGTATTAGAAAGTATTCCTTGGATTAAAAAATATCTTGATGAGTATGAACCTGATAAGATAAAAACTACACCATAGAAAGTAATCATTGTTGCTGATGCAACTTTCTTTGGTAAGAAAAAGGATAGAATGGGAACATTAGTTTTCAAAGATGTTCTCAACAATAAAATGCTTGCTAGCAAACATATCCAAAATGAAACTGTGGAAGATTATAAACAACTCTTTGAAACAATCAAAGAGCAAGAATATGAAGTTCTTGGTGTTGTATTAGATGGAAAGAGAGGCTTAAATAAGGCATTCAAAGATATTCCTATTCAGTTGTGCCATTTCCATCAAATTGCAATAGTCAAAAGATATCTCACAAATAATCCACGACTAGAAGCTTCAAAAGATTTGCTTCAGATAACTAAAAACTTCCAAATATTAAAAAAGAGAGCTTTGAAGAAGCACTCAGTATTTGGTATATAAAGTATAAATCTTTTTTAGAAAAGCAATCTTTGAATCCTAATACACTCAAATATTCACCAACACATCCAAGACTACTATCTGCATATAAAAGTTTAAAAACTAATCTCCTATATCTTTTTACTTACAAAAATTTAAAAAACTAAACTTTCCAAATACGACAAAAGTAGTGAATAGCGGTTGCTTTAGCAAACTTTCCTTGAAATTCTTTAGACGGAGAAGGTTTACTCATATGAAAAAACTGATGAAATTGCACCAAGGTTTAGCTAAAAAAAGGAAATTAAAACTTATAGATGAATACTTGAGTAACTATAATAAAGAATGATAATTTAGCAACCCATTTTTTTCATCAAGCCTAATAATATATAAAAGTGCCAACTACCAATAATAAAAAACTTTATAATATACAAAGGGGACTTATTATTTATAGACCTATTTAGACTTATGAACAATGAGAAAGTATTAATTTTTAGGGTTTTGTTGGAGTTATTAAGACTTATTTGGATTTATTGAGATGTATAGGTGGTACCCGTGGGCGGACTCGAACCGCCAAGCCGTGAAGCGGTTGATTTTGAATCAACTGAGTTTACCATTTCTCCACACGGGCATAAATAAAAATAAAAAAAGTTTGCCTTAAAAAGACAAACTTTTAGAATGTTAAAAGATTATTTTACAGAATCTTTTAAAGCTTTACCAACTTTAAATTTAGCAACTGTAGTCTCAGGAACTTTAACTTCAGCACCAGTACCAGGAACTCTTGCAGTTCTAGCAGCTCTTTTTGAAACAGAGAAAGTTCCAAAACCTATGAAAGATATTGAATCACCCTTTGCAAGCACTTCTGTAATAGTTTCTAAAGTAGCATCAAGTGCAAGTTTAGAATCTTTTTTTGATAAACCAGTTTTTTCAGCAACAGCATCTATGAATTCAGCTTTGTTCATATTATAATCCTTTAATTTTTTTGTGGTAAAACTTTATACTATTAAAGCTTTATGTTTACTTAATGTTCCTTTAATACATTGTTTTTGAACATTTTTATGATAAAATAATATAAATTTTTTATATTAAATCGTATTTTTATAACTAAATTTTACAAGTTAAAAGAAAAGGAAGTTTTTTTGGAAAAAATACCTCATATTCCGGTTTTATTTCAAGAGGTGATAGATACATTCAAAAATATAAAAGATGGTTACATTGTTGACTGTACTTTAGGTTATGGTGGACATACTTTAGGTATTTTAGAAAGCAACCCTTTTATAAAAATGATTTGCAATGATCAAGATGATGAAGCACTACTATTTTCGAAAAATCGGCTCTTGAGCTACAACGATAGAGTTTTATTTAATAAATCAAATTTCAAAAACATAACAAATATTTTTGAAAATAAAAAAATATCTGGGATTTTAGCTGATATTGGTGTATCTTCTTTACAACTTGATAAGGCTGAAAGGGGATTTGGATTTCAAAGTGAAGTTCTCGATATGAGAATGGATACAAATAGTGAACTTTCAGCATTTGAGGTTGTTAATAGCTATAGTAAAACAGAATTGGAACATATTTTTAAAGAATATGGTGAAGTTGCTGAGTATAAGAAAGTTGCTTCCCTAATAATCCAAAATCGTCCAATTAATAGTGCGAAAGAACTTTCTAGTTTATTAGAAAGAAATATGCATAAAGGGAAATTGCATCCTGCAACACTCCCTTTTCAAGCAATTAGAATCGAAGTTAATAATGAACTTGGGGTTTTAGAAGAATTATTTGAATCATTAGAAAAACAAAATTTGAAAGAGTGTATTGTTGCTATTATTTCATTTCATTCACTTGAAGACAGAATAGTAAAAAATTATTTCAAAAAATGGTCTCAAAGTTGTATTTGTCCTCCGAATGTTTTTAGATGTGAATGTGGAAATAATCATAAAAAAGGTAAAATACTCACAAAAAAGCCAATTATCCCTACCAATGAAGAGATAAAGAGAAACCCAAGAAGTAGAAGTTCGAAAATGAGGATTTTTAAATTTGATTAAAACTATAAATAAAACACTTGATGATAAATTCAACCTTAATAAAAATACTATTTTCACCCCAAGAGGCTCAATTGTTGCAATAAGTTTAATTTTCTTATTATTGCTATTTTTATCTATACCCAAAATATATCTTAGTAATAATATTTACTATGTTAGTAAAGATATCAATCAACTTTATTCACACTATATGTCGCTCAAAGAGGAAAATAAGTTTCTTATTCAACAACTTGAAGATGCAAAATTCAAAAATCAAATAACCGATTCACTTATTATGCAAAATATTGAAGAGAGTGAACAGAATAAAGATGAATAGATTAACGAATCTTCTTCTTTCTAAAATTTGTTAATTTTATAATGGAAGAACCGCTAGTTTCATAAAAATCAGTTTGATTAAATACCATAATATCTACACATTTATAAGCAAAATCAAAATCAAATTTTTTTGTTGTTTCATTTGCGGATGTAGAATAGAGAGTTCCAAACTTTTCTATAAAGTTATGATGTTTTGAAGCTTTATCTACTACTCGAAAAGAATCCCGATTGGGATAAATAAAAGTTGTCAATTTACTATTTCGTACCAATCTTTTATGAATATTCGGAACTCTTGTATGATTTTTCAGTGTAGTAAAACTATCAAGCGCATGAAGAATTTTTTGAGTTTGTGGTCTTTGTTTAATCTGTGAGAGTTTTTTATCATCACTCGATAAAAAACCTACAGTTGTATCTGTTTGGACTAAATAGATTTTATTTTTATCCATCTAGTTAGTCCAGTATTTTTCCAAGATTTAGTCAGCTAAAAAATCTTGGATAGATTTTGGATAAAGAGCTGTTTTAGCTTTTTGAGATTTTATAGCTTCGATTGAAGCCATTGCACCAGCAACAGTTGTAACATAAGGGACATTCATTCTAAGAACTGTTCTTCTTATCGTCATACCATCTTCTTTACTTACCTCTTTACCGTCACTTGTATTGATAGCCATCACGATATCTTTGTTCATGAGAGAATCTGTAATATTTGGACGACCTTCGCTTACTTTTAAAACTTTTTCACACTCTACACCAGCTTCAGCGATAACATCATATGTTCCACCAGTTGCAACAACACTAAATCCAAGTGAAATAAGTTCAGATGCAATTTTAGGGGCAAATGATTTATCAAGATTTGCTAAAGAAACAAACACTTTTCCACCATTATCAGGAAGAAGATTTTTTGCTGCACATTGAGCTTTCGCAAATGAACTTCCAAAATCACTACTTATTCCCATAACTTCACCAGTTGATTTCATTTCAGGTCCAAGGATAAGGTCTGCACCGCTCAGTTTATTAAATGGAAAAACTGCCTCTTTAACAGCAACATGCCCTTTTAAAATAGGTTTTAAGATATTTGAACTTGTTTTTATATCTACAATCTTTTGATTTTTGTCATATACATTTAATGCATCTCTTAATGATTCACCCCACATAACTCTTGTAGCAACTTTTGCCATAGGAATTCCTGTAGCTTTACTTACAAAAGGAACTGTTCTAGAAGCTCTTGGGTTTACTTCTATTAGATAAATTTTTCCTTGGTGAATTGCATATTGAGTATTCATTAAACCTTTTACACCAAGTTCAAGTGCCATAGTTCTTGTTTTTTCTTCCACTTCTCTTAAAATTGCTTCATCTAGACTAATTGGAGGTAAACTACAAGCACTATCCCCAGAGTGAATTCCTGCTTCTTCAATATGTTGCATAATTCCACCAATATACACATCTTTTCCATCAGTAATACAATCCACATCAAGCTCAATCGCTCGGTCAAGAAACTTATCAACCAAAACAGGTGCATCATTTGATACGCTAACAGCTTCATCCATATAAAGTTTAAGCTCTGTTTCATTATAAACTATTTTCATCCCTCTTCCACCAAGAACAAATGATGGTCTTACAAGAACTGGATAGCCTATTCTATTTGCAATTTCAAATGCTTCATCAAATGTAACTGCTGTTCCATTGTCTGGCTGTAAAAGCCCAGCTTTCTCAACAAAAGTAGAGAATTTTTTTCTATCTTCAGCAAGATCTATAACTTCAGCCGTTGTACCAATAATTTTTCCACCCATATCATGGATAGCATTTGCAAGTTTTAAAGGAGTTTGGCCACCAAAATGGACAATAATCCCGTCTGGTTGTTCATGCTCTATAACACTTCTTACATGTTCAAAATCTATAGGTTCAAAATAAAGAACATCACTTGTATCATAATCTGTACTTACTGTTTCTGGATTACAGTTGTACATAATAGTTTTGATTCCCATCTCAGCTAAAGCAAAAGAAGCATGAACGCAACAATAATCAAACTCTATCCCTTGCCCTATTCTATTTGGTCCACCACCAATTATAAGCACCTTTGGTTGTCCATCAGATACTACCTCTTTTTTAGGAAGTGTAGTGATATTTGTAGTTGAATAAAGGTAAGGTGTAAGAGCTTCAAATTCAGCTGCACAAGTATCAACTTCATTGTATTCAAAAGAGATAGAAAGTGATTTTCGAGCATTATAAACATCATCCTCTCTTGTACCAATAAGCATAGCTATCATTCTATCACTAAACCCAAAAGTTTTTGCAATTCTCAATTTTTTCTCATCTTGAAGTAGTGAAGTCCCATAAGATTTTATCTCATTTTCCATATCACAAATTTCTCGCAGTTGTGTTAAAAACCAAGGGTCAATTTTTGATAATTCAAAAATCTCTTCATTTGTAAGCCCTTCTCTCATCCCTTGCATAAGATATTGCAATCTATCGCAGTTTGGTCTTCTTATCTCTTTTTTGATAGTTTCTATATCAGCTACGATTGGATTAAAACCATATAATCCAGTTTCCATAGAACATAATGCTTTTTGTATAGATTCTTTAAAAGTTCTACCCATTGCCATAACTTCACCAACAGACTTCATCCCTGTTGTAAGAGTACTATCAGCTTTTGGAAATTTTTCAAATGTAAATCGTGGAATTTTAGTCACAATATAGTCAATCACTGGTTCAAATGAAGCAGTTGTTCCTGTAATATCATTTTGTATCTCATCTAGTGTAAACCCAACTGCAAGAAGTGTAGCAACTTTTGCGATTGGATATCCTGTCGCTTTTGAAGCAAGTGCAGAACTTCTACTTACTCTTGGATTCATCTCAATAACAATCATTCTTCCAGTTTTTGGATCTATTGAAAATTGAACATTACTCCCACCTGTATCAACACCAATCTCTCTTAAAATTGCAAATGATGCATTTCTCATATTTTGGTATTCTTTATCTGTTAAAGTAAGTGCTGGTGCTATTGTTACACTATCTCCTGTATGAACACCCATTGGATCAAAGTTTTCTATACTACATACAATGATACAGTTATCTTTTTTATCTCTGATAACCTCCATCTCGTATTCTTTCCAACCAAGCATAGATTCCATAATCTCAATCTCGTTAATTGGACTCGCTTCAATCCCAGCAGCAGCAAGTGCTTTAAACTCCTCCATGTTGTAAGCAACACCACTTCCTCCACCAGCAAGGGTAAAAGAAGCTCGTGAAATTACAGGGAAACCAATCTCTTTTGCTTTTTCTATAGCTTCTTCTACACTATAAGCATTTGCACTTTTAGGTAAATCCATCCCTATTTTTATCATCGCTTCGTTAAAAAGGTGCCTATCTTCCCCTTTTTTAATAGCATCAGGATGAGCACCTAAGAACTCTATCCCTTTGAGCATCCCTTTATCATACATACTTGTAGCAACATTAAGCGCTGTTTGCCCACCCATTGTTGGAAGAACTGCGTCAACCTTTTCAATTTCGATAATTTTTGCAATAACATCTTCAGTTATAGGCTCAATGTAAGTTTTATCTGCAAATTCTGGGTCTGTCATAATAGTCGCTGGATTTGAGTTGATAAGAATAACTCTATATCCAAGCTCTTTTAAAGTTTTTACGCTTTGTGTACCACTATAATCAAATTCACAAGCTTGTCCAATCACAATCGGACCTGATCCTATAAGTAAAATTGTTTTGATATCTTCTCTTTTTGGCATTCGTTCTCCCTTAGTTTCTAGTTATTAAAATTTGATTTTTAGTTGTAAAAATTTGGAGATTATATAGAAAAAATGCTTAAAAAACGATGATTTTATTCGTTTCTAAGCACTTCAAGAACATCTATTTTTGTAGATTTATGTGCTGGATAATAAGATGATAACAGCACGATTACAAATGAACCAGCAACTATCATAGAAAAATCAATCAAACTCAAATCAACTGGTAATTTTGAAGTTCCATAAACATCAGCAGGGAGGGAAATGATGTCAAAATTTCCAAGAAGATAGATACCTAAAAAGCCTAAAAGTATCCCAAAAAGTATCCCTGAAACTCCAATAACCATTCCAAGTCTAAAAAAGATTTGTTTTGTTTCATTTGCACTTGCACCCATAGAGAGTAAAAGTGCTATCTCTTTTCTTCTACTCATAACTGTCATCAAAAGGGAACTAATGATATTGAGTGAAGCGATTAAAATAATAAGCATCAATACTATAAATAAGGCTTGCTTTTCAAGCTCCATAGCACTAAAAAAGTTTCCATTTTGTTGCCACCAACCAATAACTCCAACTTCAAATTCTGGTAATTCTTGTTTGATTTTTTCGATATCTTTCATAGGGTCTTTTGAATAGATATGTATCCCATCATAAGAGTTTTCATCTCTTTGTAAAAGTGTTTGGAGTGCTTCAAGGGAAGTAAACATATAGGCATTATCATAAGCAGTAAGACCAGATTTAAAACTTCCAACATAGTGAAATCTTTTCATCTTTGGCATCATACTGACACCATTTGGATTGAGGCTACTAAAAAATACTGTAGCTTTATCCCCTTTATAAAGTCCTATCTCCTCTTCTATTCCAGCCCCCAAAATCAAATCATATTTTTCAAATTTTTGATTGCTTGTGATTGCTTCTTTGTAAATCTTATTTATTTTTGCCTCTTTTTGAGCATCAACACCAAAAATAAGTCCACCACCCATCATACCATCTTTTTGAATCATCACTTGAGAACTAATGTAAGGGGAAAACAACATATCTGGAAATTTATTTTCAAGATGGGTAAGCAACTCTTTACTTACAGTATCATCTATCTTTGGATAAATACTCAAAGGATAGTTCATAGTGAAAAGTTTATCTTGAAACTCTTTTGAGATACCATTCATAATAGCCATAGCAACTATCAAAACCATCACACCAATAGCAACTCCAAAAAACGAAAGGAGTGCTGTGATACTAATGAAAGGATTTTTATTATCGTATTTCAGATATTTTTTAATGATAAAATTGACAAGATTATTAGTCATTGAGTATCTTAAAAGCCTCTTCCAAATCTAAAGTTCCCTCATAAAAGGCTTTACCAACTATCACCCCTGCGATATTTCCATTTGCTTTACAATTGATGATATCATTGATATCTTTTACTCCACCGCTTGCTATTGTTTCAACCCCACTTGCAAGGGCAATTTCTTGCGTGAATTCTACATTTACACCACAAAGCATCCCATCTTTAGAGATATCTGTGCAAATAATCGCTTCCACTCCAGCATCTGCAAATTCACGAGCCAAATCTGTAGCTTTCATAGTTGAAACTTCAGCCCAACCCTCAACTGCAACCATTCCATTAAGTGCGTCAATTCCAACAGCTATAGGATATTTTGAAGCCATATCTTTGACAAACTGAGGATTTTTGACGGCGATTGAGCCTAAAATAAGTCTATCAACTCCAAGTTCAAGATACATTTTAATAGTCTCTTCATCTCGGATTCCACCACCGAGCTCCATCTTGAGATTACAATTTTCTCTAATCTTTCTTATCTGCTCTAAGTTCGCAGGTTCCCCTGCAAATGCACCATTGAGGTCAACGATATGAATCCACTTGCTTCCAAGCTCCTCAAATCGTTTAGCCACTTGCCAAGGTTCATCACTATAAATCTTCGCACTTTCCATAAGCCCTTTAGAGAGTCTTACAGCTTTCCCATCTTTTAAATCTATCGCTGGTAGTATTTCCATTCACTTCATCCTATATATAAATAGTGGGGATTGTACCATTGTTTTTATAAGAGTGAAATGAGAGAGAATTATCTCGTTAAATCTTCCATTGTCTCTTCAATCGTTTTAAATTCAAATTCAAATCCAGCATCAATTAATCTCTTTGGAACAACACTCTGCCCATCAGTTAATACTTTTGCACCTTCTCCAAAAATAAGTCTCAAAACAAACTCTGGCACTGGAAAAATTGTAGGACGATGTAAAGAAGCACCTAATGCTTTTGTCAATCCCTTATTTGTTGTAGGAATAGGAGCTGTTAGATTATATGCACCACTTAACTCATTTTCCAAAGCAAATTTATAAGCTTTAACTAAATCTTTTATATGGACAAAAGAGAAAGCTTGACTCCCATCACTAATAGTCCCACCAACTCCAAGTTTAAAAGGGAGTAACATTTTAGCTAAAGCTCCACCATCACCCATAACTATTCCAAATCTAAAGATAACCGTTCGTACGCCAAAATTATTTGCTTCAAGAGCCTTTGATTCCCAATCTTTACAAAGGTTTCCTAAAAAATCATCCGAATATTCTATATTTTCTTCATTGTAAATTTGTTTATTTGAATAGATTCCAACTGCTGAAGTTGATATGAAAATTTCTGGTTTTTTTTGTGATTTTTCAATAGCTTTAATTAAAGCGGTCGTTGTATCAAGCCTACTACTATAGAGAAGTTTTTTATACTCATCACTCCATCTTCCAATGATATTCGCACCAGCTAGATTAATGATTGCTTTTACTCCATCTATAATTGAAGTTAATTTTTCAATATTTTGTAAATCTTTTCGATTTACTGCTATTACATTGTAGCCGTTATTTTGAAACATTTTAGTAAGATTCGTCCCAACGAATCCACTTGCACCAGTTATAACTATTTTTTCCATAATAAAACCCCATATTGTGTATTTTATGAATTATATAACGAAAATAAATCAACTAGTAGCTATTTTATGGAAACTTATGTTTTTTAAGTTTAATTTTATAATTCTTTCTCTAAGCAAACAAATCAAATATAACTATGAATATTGATAATTTGTATAATTTTTAAAGTACATTAAATATTCTTATTTATAAGTAAAATAAGACTTCAATAAATAGTTATAAAATAAGATTTTAGAATAAGTATGTAATACTTATTTAGACTATTAAGTATTCTACACTTTCATAAAGTTTTTAAGTATTTTAATTCCATTATCATGAGATTTTTCAGGATGTGGCTGTAAACCATAAATATTCTCTTTTTGAACTGCACTTGTAAAATCATATCCGTAATGTGTTGTGCCTATTGTATATTTTTCATCTGTCACCACATGATAAGAGTGGACAAAATACAAATAAGGATTCTCTAAACCATCAAATAAACTATTTGGTTTGTTAAAAATCTTGTTCCATCCCATATGGGGAACTTTATGATTTTCCATATCCATTTTTGTTTTATCAAAAGCAATAACTTTCCCTTCAATAAGCCCTAAACCTTCGTGATTTCCAAATTCTTCACTACTATCAAAAAGTAATTGCATTCCAAGACAAATTCCAAACATCGGTTTACCACTTTTAGCAAACTCTTTGATTGCTTTATCCATCTCTATACTATGTAAGTGTTCCATTGCATCACCAAATGCACCAACCCCAGGGAGAATCACTCTATCGTATTTTCGTATCTCATTTGGATCACTCACTATCACTGCTTTTTGATCAATCAATTTACAAGCATTGTAAACAGATGCCAAATTTCCCATATTATAATCTATAATCGCTACCAATTTTAAACCTTTACTTTATTTTTTGATTTTTATTTTTTTAGATAAACTCATCACTAGCAACTTGTGCCAACTCCCAAAAAAGTCTATGAAGAAGTTTTTTATCTTTAATCTTACTCTCTAACTCTTCATAATCATGATTAAATTTCTCAATATAACGAAATAACATCACTATAGCACGAGTTTTATCTTTTTGGTACTCTTTTGAATTAAATATTGCTTTGACTATTTTTTCATCAAAAAGCTCTGTTTTTTTTAATATTCCTATATCATTTTCAACAGAATAAGCTACAAAAGAGCTATCTCCTCTAAAATTCTCACAAAGCCCGTCAAAACATCCTAACTTACTCACAAATCTTTTATCTTTTAAGAGTTCTGGATTCATATATCTCAAAACTTTATATCGTATCTCTTTCTCATAGATAAGATTTATCATATCTATTAAAAAATATCTATTATTTTGAAGATTTTTAGAATACTGTAAATTTTCAATATTTCTCATTGTTGCAAGTGCTGAAATCTCAATATCATTTTGAAACTCTTCGCTCATAAACTTCAAAATAGGCTCATTATGAGGGAAAGCATCTGTTTCAAATTTTGCGGCTATGAGTGCTAAACTTCTATCTTTTTTTAATTCATCACTTAGATATAGATATGTTCGATTGTATTTTACTATCGCTTTTGTAGCAAAATCTTTATCAGCCAAAATTGTTTTATTTGTATTCTGGAGTATATCATCACCCATATTGTATCTTTTTAGTTGATGATTCCACATATCTTTTTTTGCTAAATTTGTCGAGGAAACAACTTGTGGAGTTACCCCTAAGAGTGATAATACTATATATTTATTATGATAATAATCAGGATTTATCGCATTTAAAAGAAGTCTCTTCTCTTGCCAATAATTTACAAGACTAAAAATATTATCTATTGTCGTTTTCATTTCCTAAGAATAACATATAAGCAATTAATTTTTTGCATCACAAAGAGTAAGGGCAAACAAAACTTTGCAACCATTTTGTTCCAAACATCTTTTTGCTTCCAATATAGTTGTCCCCGTCGTAACAATATCATCCACTAAAATAATATTTCTCCCTTTTAATCCACTATAACTAAAGTTCCTAGGATTGCTTTTTCTAAACTCCAAAGTTTTTCCAGCATATTTTATTTTGTTTTTTGCTTTTAATAGATTTATTTTTGGTGCTATATATTTTGATTTTAGATGTTTTACAAGTATTGCTGTATGAGAAAAATCATGCCTTGTATGGTCATCAATAGCAACTGCATCAATAACCTCTATAAACTCAAAATTGAAAGCAAATTTTGAGAATGAAAGTGATGCTAAAATATTGTAAATTCTATCACCATAAAACTCATATTTTGAATTTAATAGCTCTTTTATGGAATCATATTCATAAAAACTATATACAAAAAAATCTTTTACCAATTCCCTTTTATTAAAAACTGGAATAAAATAATTTTTTTGACAATCTTTACAAATCATTCTAAAAGATAATTTTTCACATATTATACATCTCATAAAGGATTATATGATATTTCCATATAATAATAAAAGTAGTTTAGAAAAAATTACAAAAAAGGAGAATAGATGGATTTAACAATGGATGTAGTGGTGGGTTATGGATTGAAAATACTTATTGGTATAATTATCTTCTATGTTGGAAAAAAATTAGCCAGAGTTGTAACAGACATAATCATCAAAGGATTGAATAAAACACCTAATTTTGATAAAACTTTAGGGAAGTTTTTATCAAGTGTAATTTATGGTATTTTACTTGTAGTTGTTGCTTTAGCAGCTTTAGCACAGATTGGTGTACAAACAACGTCATTTATCGCTATTTTAGGTGCAGTTGGTTTAGCTATTGGTTTAGCTTTTAAAGATACTCTTTCAAATATTAGTAGTGGTATTATGATTATTCTGTTTCAACCAATTAAAATTGATGAGTTTGTTGAGGCTGGTGGAGTTGCTGGAATCGTTGAAGAGATAAATATTTTTCATACTTTTATGAAAACACCTGATAATAAAATGATTATTTTAGGGAATGCAAGTATCATAAATGGTAATATCATCAACTATTCAAGAAAAGCAACTAGAAGAGTTGATATGGTTTTTGGTATAAGTTATAGCGATAATATTCAACTAGCAAAAGATTCTATCTTGGAGGTTGTTAATGGTGATTCAAGAGTTTTAAAAGAACCAGAGTTGCCATTTGTAGCTGTTAAAGAGTTAGCTGAAAGTTCAATCAATCTTGTTGTAAGAGTTTGGGTAAAAAGTGAAGATTATTGGAATGTAAACTTCGATACTATCGAAAAAGTGAAACTCAAATTTGATCAAGTTGGTATAACGATACCATTCCCACAAGTCGAGATGAATACAAAAGGGCATTAAGCCTTTTTGTACAGAATTTAAGTTTATTATTAAGCTAAATTTGTATAAACATTTTGAACATCATCATCATCTTCTAGCTTATCTAAAAGAATTGAAAGTTGTTCCATTTGCTCATCAGTGATTTCGATAGGAGAAGTTGGAATTCTTTGAAGTGAGCCTTTTTCGTACTCTATCCCTAATTCTTCAAGTTTTTTAGACATATTTCCAAAGTCTGTATAATCAGCATACAAAATAATCGAACCGTCATCTTCCTCTTTTAACTCCTCTAATCCACCATCAATTAATTCCATCTCTAAGTCTTCAAGACTCATAGCTGGTTTTTCTTTGAGTTCAAAAACTGCTTTTCTTGAAAACATAAATTCCAAAGAACCATTTGGAACAACTTGTCCACCTGCTTTATTGAAAAGTGATTTTACATTTGCAACCGTTCTTGTACCATTGTCTGTTGCTGTTTCAACAAACACAAGTACCCCATGAAGCCATTTCCCTTCATAGTTTATCTCATCTAGATTTGCAGCATCTTTTGAAGTTGCTCTTTTTATCGCCGCTTCAATATTATCCTTTGGAAGATTTTGTGCTTTTGCTGTATTGATTGCTGATCTTAGTGCTGGATTCATATCTGGATCTGGCACACCATTTTTTGCAGCGATTGTGATTGCTTTTTGTAATTTTGGGAAAACTCGTGACATATTTCCCCATCTTTTTAATTTTGATGCTTTTCGATATTCAAAAGCTCTACCCATAATCTTATCTCTCCTCTTGTAATTTTTGTAGTGTTGCTTTTACTTCATTTGAGTGTAAAATTTCGATTTTTTCACCTTTAACGGTTTTCTTATTTCTTACTTTTACATTTTCCCAAACCGCAGCTATTTTACCCTCTGGACTAATAATATAGGTTGTTCTAACTACACCCATATACTTTTTGCCACACATCATTTTTTCAGTCCAAACTCCAAAAGCCTCACAGACTTTTTTATCTTCATCACTTAAAAGTGTTATTTCAAGATTTTTACTATCAATAAATTTTTTATGTGATTTTGGACTATCTGGACTCACCCCTAAAATAACACCATTTAGATTTTCAAAGTGTTCATTTTCACCTGAAAAATCACATGCTTCTGTTGTACATCCTGGAGTATTATCTTTTGGATAAAAATATAAAACTATCCATTTCCCAGCTAAATCTCGTAAACAAATCTCAACTTCATCTTGATTTGGTATACAAAACTCTGGAGCATTATCATTAACTTTAAGCATAATATCCCTTTTTTAATTTTTGTGGATTGTATCAAAAAAATGGTTAATAATTTTTAATCTCTTTTGGGGTTATTGTTTAAATAAGAAAAAATAATATGATATTCAGTAAATTTTTAGATTACAAGAATACAATGTTCATACCTAATAAGAACGAAAAATAAGGAGAAAAAATGAAAAAAATAGTTACATTATGGCTACTTAGTATTTTCACAGTATTATTTGCACATGATATTCAAATCGTTAGCATTGATAATAAAGATGGAAAAATTACCCCAAAAACTGTAGAGGAGATTTTTAAAAATAATGGTTTTTATATCTCAGATAATAGAGATATGAATACTCCGTTTATGAAACAATTTAAACAAACTGATTTTAAAGTGTACAATCTTTTTACAGCTTATCATAGTCAATCAGTTAAAAATTTAGCAAAAAACTATCCAAGAATTGGTCTTTTAACACCTATGAGTATGTCAATGTACACAAGAAAAGGGGAAAATAAATTTTATGTTTCATCTCTCACGCTTGAAGCGATGTCAAAAATCACAGGTATCCCAACATCAAATAAAGATTTGCAAAATATCGCAAAAATTACAAAAAATCTACTTGAACTTGCTCTACCAAATGGGAAATGGGAAACTATTGATTATGGTGTTGCTCCAATGGAAAAAGAACTTATTACTAAAATGAACATAACTCTAAAAGATGGACAATGGCAAGAAGATAGCGAAAGTTTGATTGAGGAATTTGAAGCAAATATTGAGATGCAAGGATTTGTTCAAGCTGGATATAACGATATCAACTACTACTTTAAAGAAGCTGGTGATAAAACTTTTGACCTTTTTGTTTCTGAATCTATTTGTAAACTTCCAGTTATCTATACTGTAGCAAAAACAAGACCAGAAGCTGGAGCATTTGCACCTTGTAGTGTTATGGTTTATAAGAAAGCTGATAGCCCTATAATGTATGTGGAGTATCCAAATGTATATAATTGGATCTCATCACTTACTATTGTAGATAAAGACTCACTTAAAGAGCTTCTTGAAGCTCAAGCAAAAATGGAAGTTATTTTATATAATTTAAAAGCTGACTACAACAAGTTTTAATATTTGTTCATATTTTGGCTAAATCAATACAGATTTAGCCAATCTCTTATAATCTAATCAATTAAAAAACAAAACTCAGATATAATCCTCCCCATGAAAAAAGATGAAGTATTTAAAGAAAAAATAAAAAAACAATTTGAATTTGATGAATCAGTAGCGAGTGTCTTTGATGATATGCTTAGTCGTTCAGTACCATTTTATGAGGAGATGCTCCATCTTACAACCTCTTTTGGTTTAAAATATTTAGAAAACAACGATAGAGTGTATGACCTTGGATGTTCTACTGCTTCAACACTCATACATCTAGCAAAACATAGTAAAGTGGACTTGGAACTTATCGGAATTGATAGTTCTTCTGCAATGCTACAAAGAGCTTCAAACAAGGCAAAAGCTTTTGGGATAGATATCACTTTTTTAGAAGATGATTTTTTTGATGTAGAACTTCAAAAATCAAAACTTATCATTGCAAACTACACACTTCAATTTATACGACCACTTAAAAGAGAGGAACTTATTAAAAAAATTTATGAAAGTTTAGAAGATGGTGGAGTATTTATTTTTAGCGAAAAAGTTATAACCGAAGATAAAGTTTTAAATAAATATTTTATAGATGAGTATTATACTTTCAAAAAGAATCAAGGGTATAGTGAATTTGAAATAGCTCAAAAAAGGGAAGCATTAGAAAATGTCCTTATCCCATATAGTTATGATGAAAATAAACAGATGATTATAGATGCTGGATTTAAACAATTTGATTGTATTTTCAAATGGATAAATTTTGCAACATTTATTGCAATAAAAAAATAGGAAAAAATAAATGGCACTAGGTTTTACAACAAAAGTACAAAATATATTTCAAAATGTTTGGCTTAAAAAAAGAAAATTTGATCCTGAAATGCTAGATATAAATGATATTAAACTTCCAACATATTTTAGTGATTTTGATAATAGTCGCATCATCCGAGATATAAAGAGTGAATTACAAACTTTTAAGTCACTTGGATATAGATTTAGAAAAATAAACGAACTTGATAAACAAGAATATCATTCACTCCAAATAGGAACTTTACTTAAAGCTTTAAACTCTAACATTGATTTAAAAGTTCAAAAAAACCAAGATTATTTTCCAGATTTTATCTATGATTTTGGATACACAACGGTGCAAAGTAAAGTTTCAGATATTATTAAAAAATACGATAGTGAGGTATCAAAAATAAGTACTGAGCTACAGCTCAGAAATCAACTTATTTGGACACCACTTGAAGCTGGGTATATTTTATTTTATCTCTCATTTTATCAAACTTCTCCAACTGAAAAAGAGTAATAAAACAACAATAGTAAAAGAAAATTTGTATACGATAGTTTTTATTTTGTCTATTTAAGCTTATATTTTGGAGCATACATTTTATAATACACATCGATTGCATTTTTAAGTTCATTCTCATGTAAAGTTGATTTTTCTTTTACCCCAAAACGATTCAAAAATCCTTGTGGCATAACTGAATTTTCCTCTTTTGGATTGTTTAAGTATTGAAGAATAGCTTTTTTGACCTCTTTTTCACTACTATATTTGAGTAGATATCGACTCATAAACATCTCTAATTGCCTATCTACAATATGACACTTTTTACAGTTTTGCTCAAATGAATTGCCAAACATAACAAAAGGAAACAAAAAAACAAAGACTAACAACTTATTTTTACACATGTCCCCTCCCCTTTTTTTGAGCTAATATCTATCTTTAAATTATATTCTTTTATAACCTTATAAATAATATTGTATCCAATCCCAAAACCAACCTCTTTTGTATCAAATCTTGCAAATCGTTCAAACACCCCAGCCACTTCATCCTGACTCATCCCAATCCCCTCATCCTCTATCATAAAATATTTTTCATTGATTGTGATTGTGATTTTTTTATTTTTATTGGTGTATTTGATACTATTTGAGATAAGATTGTCCACCACTCTTGTAATCTTTGTTGCATCAATCATCAAATACAAATTCCCCTCCTCTACCAAACGAACTGTAAGTGATTTTGATTTGAAAAGAAGGGAAAAATACTCTAATCTATTTTTCAAAAGCTCATTAAGAGAGACATTTTGAAGTGATGATTGGAGTGATTTGTTGAGGGTTAAAAAAACTAAATCTTCATACAGATTTTTGATAGCGATAGTTGCTGATTTTATCCGCTCTATTTTTTTATTTGTTTTTTCATCGATATCAATATTTTCCAATAATTCCAAATTAGACTGGATTGTAGCGATTGGGGTATTGAGTTCATGCGTTGTATCTTTGATAAAATCATCCAAAGCTTGAATATTTTCCCTTAGTGGTTTTAAAATAATCCGAATTAAAAAAAATGAGGTAAAAATGATAATCATAAAAATCAACAAAGGCAACACTAAAATTCTTTTATCAACAACCTCTAAAAATGTTTTTGTCTTTTTTTTGATAACGATAAAAGCACTCCCCAAATAATAAGGTGTTTGGGGATAGATAAAATAGGTAAATCCATCTTTTCTATACAATTCCCTCTCAAAATCGACATCTTCTTTAAAAGTTGAAAAAATAAGTTGTTTATCACTATCGAAGATTGCACTTTCAAATCGCTCAAATCGTGGATAAATCATCTCATCCAAATAGTTATTGTGAAGTGTTTCTAACTCCTCACTCACCACCTTGGCATCATTTGTGAGCTCAAGTGTTACACCATCTAAGAATTTATCTTTTTCGATATAAAAATAGGTAAAAGTGATAGCAAATAAAACTAAAAATGTCGAGACAAGGTAGATACTCAGTATCAAAAAAACGGTTCTTTTTTCCCCTTTAAACAAGCATATACCCCCTTTTTTTGATACTTAGAACACTCTCTTTGCCTATTATTTTTCGTAAATCTTTGATGTAAGTTCGTAAACTTTGTTCGCTATGAGTTTCACTATAACTCCATAAAGTTTCATAAATCTCCTCAAATGTCACACATAAAGAGCGATTTTTATGGAGCAATTTCAAAAGTTCCACCTCTTTGCTTGTTATTTCAAAATGTTGATTATCAACCACAATAGAGTTTTTTTCTGGAAAAAAAAGGATGTTTGAAGCGATTTGGATTTCATCGTTGGTGATTTTATACTCTCTTTTCAAAAGGGCTTTTATACGAAAAAGCAACTCTTTCAAAGCAAATGGTTTTTTGATGTAATCATCAGCACCCAACTCATATCCTTTTGATAAATTGTCAATGGTATTTAAAGAGGTGATAAAAATTGTGGGAGTTTTGATATTTTGCTCTCGTAGTAGTTTTAAAAGTTCAAAACCACTGATATTAGGGACATTGACATCAAGTAAAAGTAAATCATAATTTTTATGATAGAGTTTTTCCAAAGCCTCTTCCCCGTCATACACACAATCTACTAAAAAATGTTCATCTTCTAAGTATTCGCAAACGGTATTGGAGAGGTTAATATCATCTTCAAGGTATAAAATTTTCATGACTGATTATACCCAAAAGATATTTTTCTTATGCATAGATTGCGACTTAGTATTGATTTTGTTTTTTCCCTTTGCTTCCCTTATTCATAGCTCCGCCACCTGTTCCATCTTTTTTTTGTAGTTTTTGTCCATTGCCTTTGCTCATACCTTGCCCTTTTCCACCATTTCCTTTTTGGATATTGGCTCTCTCTTCAGGACTTAAAGCTCCCATTTTTGACTGCATCGCACTTTGGAAAGCTGCTCTATCAGCCTCTGGGACACTCCCTTTTTGTAAAAGCAAATCATCCAAACTCATAGCTGTATAATCAGCCCCAAAAAGTGTAATCCCCAAAAATAATATCCATGCTACTGTTTTTTTCATCTGTTGGTCCTTGTTTTGTATTTTCTAATATCGTAGTTTATAGTCTGATTGTGAAATAATCGTGAAATAATCAAAAGCTATATCGAGTTGAAAATGACAGATAGTAAAGCTATTTCAAAATTGCCATATAAAACTTTGGGTAAGTTTGGGTTATAATCAAAAAATAAAAATACAAACAAGGAGTAGTAGATGACTATGAAAGTAAGTATAAAAGAGGAGTATTTGCCAGAGTTTGAAAACTTCATCAGAACTCTACCTGATGATGCCATAGAGGTAAAAAAGTCGTTAGATGAGGAGATACTAAAAAGGTCACAAGAGTATCGAAGTGGGAAGATGAAAACTGTTCCATTTGGAACTGGACTTGATAGAATCAGAGAGAAATTAGTATCGCAACTTTAAAATTAGAGCAATCGTTAAGATTTGAATATGAACTTGAGGCAATAGTTGATTTTATAGCACTTGATAGCCCATCAAGGGCATTGGAATTTTTCAATGATGTAAATTCTAAAATACAAAACATCCCCCAAAATCCTTATGCTTATCGCAAAAAAGACAAAGATGAAAATCTAAGAGAACTTATTTTCAAAGGCTACACAATACCTTTTGAAATCGACACAACCAATCAAAAAATCATTATTTTAGGGATATTTAATAAAAATCTTTGGAATTAGTAGCTATGCTCAAACACTAAATACTTAATAAAATTTTGATTATTCCCACTTAAAAAGTCGATGTGTCATGAAGTAAATTGTAATAAAAATGTAATAAGAAAGCCCAGTATTTAGGTATTTACTATATAAAACTTTGAGTAAGTTTGGGTTATAATAGACAACTAGCTATTAAAAATAGATATGATAATTTAAGGGTATGTCTAAAAGCATACAGTGGTCACCAACGAGCTATTTGTTAGAACTAAAAGAAGATTTCGTACCTGAAATGGTACAACCAATTATTTATGAAAGAAAGGAAAAAGGTATGGATACATACATAGAGAAAAGACAATTGTCAAAAAAAATCTGTAAATTCAGTCTTTGGACTGAATTCAAAATCTTGGTGACTGCAAGTTTACTTACAGTTAATTTAAACATTTCTAGCAACATAGAGGTGTACCCTTAAGTTATCAACAAGAGGAGTAAAAATGTCAAAGAAAATTCAAAATGGCGATGAAATTTATGTTGCACCAAAAATGCTTGGTAAATATGAAAATGGAAATCCAATAATTATTGATGAGTTAAGTGCTGCAACATTAGACCCAAATAACTTGGAACATAAAATTAAAATCTACGAAAGAGAAGTTCAAGGATGGTTTTTAGAGCCAGCTTCTAAACTCTTGAATGATGAAGATGTGTTTAATAATTCATTTTTAATTTTGATGATTTGTATGGCATATATTGAAGGAGTGAAACAGTATCGCGAAGGAAAATCTAGCAACGGACAAAGTAGAAATTTTTTTATAGATTCCATCCAGAGGATATTTCCAGGTTTATTCTCAGATGATAATAGTAAACAATTATATAATGATGTACGGAGTGGATTATTTCACAATGGAATGTCTAAAAGTAGTGTTATTTTCAACAACACTTTTCCTGAAGCGCTTGATTTTTCAAATAATAAAATAAATATCAATCCTACTATGCTTCTAAAAGTTATTCAAGATGATTTCTCACAGTATATTCAAGACTTAAATAATACACAAAATACCACATTGAGAACAAAGTTTGATACTATATTCACAGTTCTTTAGATGACCATAGAATATTTTAAAAATTAAAAAACAAGGAAAAGGGAAAAAATGCAAGGAACGATTTTAGAATTTAACACAACAACAAATCAAGGTATTATCTCAAGTAGTGATTCAGGAAGATACTCGTTTACGATACATCAATGGAAATCAAGTAACACCAAGCCAAAAACTGGAATGAGTGTTGATTTTATTGTAAGTAATAATACCGCTACTGAAATCTATTCGATTGATACTCCAAATTGTGCCAATATTGTTTCTGATGTATCTGAGAAATCAGTACCTATTATTAAAACGATATTCAAATGGGCAGTTATTGGAGGGGTGTTGTTCTTAATTGCCGTTGGAATTAGTATTTTCTATGATTACTTGAAAGAAAAAAATGAATCATCTGAGATGCATACTAAATTAAACAATGCAAATTCTCTTTTATCTAATAATCAATATGAATCAGCTATTAATGCTTATCAGGATATTATTTTCTCATATCATTTAGATGACAAAAAAGAACAAATGGCATTTAATCGTGCATATGCTTTTTACAAATTAAAAGAATACTCACAATGTTCTCATTCATTAGGTGCGCTAGAGCATGCTGGTTCGTACGGTCAAGTGCCAGAAGAATTCCTTTCTGTTGAATTATACATTCTTCGGGCAACTTGCTTACAGCATGATAGTCATCCTGTACCTATGTATGGTGGTGGATCAGATTATGAAAAATGGCATAACGAACGCTTTAAAAATAGTTTTGAACGACATTTTGTTGCTTCATCATATGGAGATATTGAATCGGCTTGTAAACTCGGTGATTGTGATACAACAACTCCATTGGAGCAAAAAGTTGAGAATTATTACCATAAATTAAATCCTTAAACATTAAGAAAGCCAAAGGAATATAATTGCAAGAACCAATCTTTTTAGTATGAAAAAATTCTATGAATTTTACTCCCCTGATTTAGTTCAACTCAGAGTTGGACTAATTGAAAATCCTCAAAATCAAATAGTCCAACTCTGTGGTGGACAATTGGAAGATAGCAATATACAAGTTTAGTATGAATAAATGAAGATTTTAGTAAATAAGCCAACTATTGTCAGCATTAGGAAAGAATAAAATAATTAAATCTGTCAAATTGCAATGTTTTTAAAGAAAATTTCCAGAAGATGATAGGATAACAAAAACAAAAGAGGAAATTGCTATGAATGAGCAAAATAATCAAAATATAGTTGTCTATAACGATGGGGAATTAGAACTAAAAGTATCTCTAAAGAGTGAAACACTTTGGCTTACTCAAAAACAATTAGGTGAACTTTTTGATGTTGAATCCAACAATATCACATATCATATTCAAAATATCTACAAACAAAAAGAGCTTGAAAAAAATCCAACTACTCAAAAAATTAGAGTAGTTCAAAAAGAGGGAAATAGAAATGTTGAAAGAGATGTTGACCATTATAATCTTGATATGATAATCTCTATCGGATATAGAGTCAATTCGATAACAGCTACAAAATTCCGTCAATGGGCAACATCCGTTCTCAAAAACTATATCCAAAATGGATATGTTATCAACTCTGATAAAATCACAAATGAGAGGTTTGGATTTTCAAAGTTTGAGATAGGAACTTTGGATATTTTGGGAAGATTGAAATAAAATACCTCAGAAGAGTTATCTATTGTCGCAAAATTTGCGACAGTTCAATTTGGCTTATGAAAATTATCGAACCTTTTTCGTGATGTCACGAAAATGGTATAAATCAATACACTTGCTTACTAAAAGCATTGAGATGGTTGTAGCTTCCATTAAGTAGGTTTTGATACACAATCTCTATATCATCAGGTGCATCCACCATTCGTTCTATCAAATCAGCGATATCGGTCTCTTCAACCAAAACACCCACTTTCATCGCTTCATTTGAAGATAGATTGCCCATCGCTATCAAAGTATTATAAAGTGCTAACAAATCACTATCTGTAAATACTCCAGCCTCATCACTTGGAACTACTAAACTATATTTTTCCAAAATCGCTTTGACTGCATCCATATGTGACTGTTCCGATTTTGCGATATTTGCAAACACTTTACTTCCCCATTTTGCATACATTGCATTATAAACATCTCGTGCCACTTTCTCCTCTTGATACATAAAAACAAGCCCAGCTTTTTGCTCATCACTCAAAGTATAGAGAGGCATAGCATCAAGCATCGCTGTTGGGTCATTTGTCTGTGTGCTACTTTGAGTGATATCAAGAGCCACTTCACTCAAATTTGCATCACTGTCTGTTAAGGTAACATTGAGCTCATTTACCAAATCTGTCTCATTTTGAGTTGCAATTTCGAGTAAAGTTTGTGTCAAAGCAAGAGTTTCATTTGCTACAATTGTACTATTTATCTCACTTTCTAAAGTGGTAAAAGTGGTCACATTGATATCTTCCACCGAACTATTATTCTCTATACAATACTTAAAAACTTCATCTGAAATCGCTGAAATTTTAAGAGAAGTAGATGGAGTAAGGGTAAAAAGCTCCTCCTCACTCAAACCATAAGTGGTCAAAATCTTATTTTTAAGCTCCTCATTTGTTGCTAAGGT
>RRZU012401272.1_pt1 | contig 33985 bp, 37 predicted proteins | sample 2165561 | NCBI WGS metagenome assembly RRZU01 (sample SAMN10456909, study PRJNA506462) | wastewater metagenome | isolation source: wastewater sludge | place: USA: Moscow, Idaho | reverse complement strand
TGCCAGCATTTGGGCCGCAGTATGGGAAACCCGATCCATTTTTGGTCACGGCCGGGATCTAGGTACTGTGATCCGTTATGAATTGGCTCCGCACAGCACATATTTTTCTGTTTTAGGAGCATCTGGTCTCATTAGTTTTTTCTTATTTATTTCGGCCTGTATTGTCAGCCTGCTAACCTGTTTAAAACGTTCTACTATCGAAAGCTATGGCTACCTACCCTTATTCATCACCGTTAATTTTTTAACGGCTTCTATCACAGAAGGTATGCTCATGAAAATGACCATGTTCGCATTTTTCTGTTTTTTAAATTTAGTTCCTAAAATAAATCGCGCAGATACTCCATAACACTACATAGAGAGATAATAACTAAGGCTACAATTAATTGAAACAATACCTTAGCGGGCAAACATGAAATATTTAACACTTCTCATTATAACCAATGGATTCAGCTATATAGCATCCATTTTACTTTCTCATTTATATAGCGCCGAATACTTTGGCATTATTATTAATTACATTACTATCGCTAACTTAATCTCTCTTTTAGCCTGCTTGGGTATACACGAATACAGCTTACGCGAATTGTCTCAAAATGAGACACGAATAGACTTATCATCCATATTATTATCTCTTGCCATCACTATTATTTTAAGTGCCGCTTGGCCTGTGCCAAACGATCAAATGAAATTTGTTTTAGTTGCAGTATCGTTCCCATCTGTACTCATCGCGTACAGTTGCGTTATTTTAAAATACAGGGCTAAAGTAGTTGAGCTTGCGCTAACTCAAAAAATAGTAAACTTATTTAAAGTAATTCTTCTTTTAATTACTGCAATATTGCATTTTATCTTTGCATCTGAAGTTAATAACCCGACTGCGATAAGCATCGCCAACATTATTATCCTAACTTCCGTTTGCCTTTATTTTATTTACCACTTAAAAAAATATAAGCAATTTTATAACCTCAAACTTAATCACTTTGGTTTTAAGAAAAAATCTCTTAATTTTTTAATTAGTGACTTGTCTTACCTTTTTACGTATCAAGCAGCTATTTTAATTATGGGCCAAATGGGCATGCACAAAGCAGTTGCAACTTATTCACTTGCGACTCTGCTATTAAGTTCTTGTGGCCTGCTGATTAACGCCTTTTTTAACTCAATGTTGCTATCTAACTTTTATAAACTTTTTGGAAATAACAAAGTACAAGCATTTAATTTTGTAGATAAATATATCGGACGCACTATTTTTGCCGCCTTACCCATTGCCATCATTCTTTATTTTGCAGTAGGTTTAATTTATCCCTTACTTTTTGATACCCAAAAATATCCTGATTTAATCAAGTTGACTACATTATTTATTTTTCCGATTATCATCAAACTCCTATACTCCCCAATCGGAATGACCATGAATATTGAAACTATTATTGTATTCAGAAACAAAGTTTTAATCACTGTTGGGATAATAACAGTCATTTGCACGTATTACCTAAGCAAATTATACGGTGTTGAAGGTGCTTTATACGCATTTGCCATATCTGAGCTAATTATCTTATTTGCCTATATTTTCGGCTACAACCAATTGAAGAAAAAAGAAATTTTATGAAAACAAAACGTTTTTTATTAATTGCAAGCCATCCAAACTCTCTTACTAATTTTCGTTGGGATTTAATCAACAAATTAAAAGAAAAGGGCTTCGAAGTTCATACTGCCTCTCCGGATTTGGATGACAGCAACCCTAATAAACAAAAATTAAATGATGCAGGGATTATTACCCACGATATTTATATGCAACGTACGGGAATGAGCCCCAAAAATGATTTGCTAACCATACGGAATTTGTTTCAATTAATAAAGGAACTTCAACCCGAATATGTTCTTGCCTATACCATCAAACCCGTTGTCTATGGAATGATTGCTGCATATTACGCTAAAGTCCCTCATCGTATTGCCCTTATTACAGGCTTGGGATACGTTTTTCAAAGTAGCGAAAATGATACTAAAAAGGTACAGTTCATCAAGAAAATTACCCGCTCATTATATAAACTGGCACTGAGTAAAACTAATTTGGTATTTTTTCAAAATAGCGACGATGAGCAATTATTTAGGCAACTAAACATTCTTACTCCTATGCAGAATTCAGCGATTGTTAATGGTTCTGGCGTCAATACCAAAACATTTGCCCAGGTACCACTCCCTGCCGTAAATGGCCATGCTGTAAATTTCTTATTTATTGCTCGCTTACTTAATGATAAAGGAGTTCAAGAGTATGCTGCGGCAGCCAGAATAATTAAGGCAAAATATCCAGAAGCCATATTTCATATAGTAGGCTACCTTGATAGCAATCCTAGCTCAATCTCCCAAGCGGAATTAGACTCATGGATTGAGGACGGTACGATCCAATACTGGGGAAGATTATCCGATGTCCGCCCTGCCATTGAAGCCGCACACGTGTTTGTTTTACCTTCATACCGTGAAGGTACGCCTAGAACTGTTTTAGAATCTATGTCAATGGGGCGTGCCATCATTACAACCAATGCAGCGGGCTGTCGACAAACTGTAGAAGTAAACCGAAATGGCTTTCTGGTGGAAGTCAAAGCGGTAGAAGGCTTGGCTGATGCTATGGAGAAATTTATTACACAACCTGCCCTTATTCAAACAATGGGGCAAGCCTCAAGAGAAATCGCTGAAACCAAATATGATGTCGAAATTGTAAATCAATTTATGTTCGACAAAATGAATCTTAAATAATACGGAATCCTAATGCTTATTTTTAAAAGATTTTTCGACATTATTGTCTCCCTTGTTGCGTTAATCCTCTTATCACCGGTTCTCTTGGTCTTGGCATACCTGATCAAGAAAAACCTTGGTTCTCCAATTATTTTCCGACAAGTTCGGCCGGGCAAAGATGGAAAACCTTTTGAGATGATTAAGTTTAGAAGCATGCGGGATGCTGTTGATGCAGATGGCAATCCGTTGCCGGATGACGAAAGACTTACCCCTTTTGGCAAAGCACTACGTGCCACCAGCCTAGATGAGCTACCTGAATTATGGAATGTCTTAATTGGTGAAATGAGCTTGGTTGGTCCCCGTCCATTATTAATGGAATATCTGCCTTACTATAGTAAAGAACAATATCGCCGCCACAATATGCGTCCAGGCGTAACCGGCTGGGCTCAAGTAAATGGCCGCAATGCCATTTCTTGGAACGAAAAATTCAAACTCGATACGTGGTATGTGGATAATTACTCTTTCTGGCTTGATATTAAAATTCTCTTTTTAACAGTTAAAAAAGTTTTAATAAAAGAAGGGATCACTGCCGAAGATGGCAAAGGCACCTCTTACAAATTTACAGGTAAGCCTGACGATTAATCCCACACATATTTCATACTTGTTCCAATATTCACAATCCATATAAATATTCTTCAAGGATACAAAATGTTAAATACAAAATTATCACCCTGGCCAAGCTTCACGCAAGAAGAAGCCGATGCCGTTCAAAAAGTGCTTTTATCAAACAAAGTGAATTATTGGACCGGTAATGAATGTCGAGAATTTGAAAAAGAATTTGCCGAATTTTCAGCAACTGAATATGCCGTAGCGCTTGGCAATGGCACTCTTGCGCTTGATGTCGCACTAAAAGCAATGAATATCGGCAATGATGATGATGTAATCGTAACCTCCCGTACTTTTCTGGCATCTGCATCATCTATTGTTACTGCCGGCGCCAACCCTATATTTGCCGATGTGGATTTAAACAGTCAAAACATTACCGCCCAAAGCATCGAAGCTGTTTTAACGCCACAAACCAAAGCCATTATCGTAGTTCATCTAGCTGGCATGCCTGCTGAGATGGACGATATTATGGCATTGGCAGAAAAGCATAATTTATATGTTATTGAAGATTGTGCCCAAGCACATGGAGCCAAATATAAAGGCAAACCTGTCGGCTCAATCGGCCATGTTGGTGCATGGTCTTTCTGCCAAGATAAAATCATGACTACCGGTGGTGAAGGCGGCATGGTTACCACGAACGATAAAGAGCTTTGGTCAAAAATGTGGTCATACAAAGACCATGGCAAAAGCTTTGACGCTATTTACAACCGTCAACATCCACCCGGCTTTCGCTGGTTGCATGAAAGTTTCGGCACCAACTGGCGCATGATGGAAATGCAGGCTGTTATTGGGCGTATTCAATTAAAGCGGATGCCTAATTGGACTGCTACACGCCAACGCCATGCTCAAGCATTAGAAAAAACACTAAGCGCTTTTACCAGCATCCGTATTGTTAACGTACCAGATTATATTGAGCATGCGCAGTATAAATATTATGTTTTTGTCAAACCGGAAAATTTAAAAGCCGGCTGGTCTCGCGATCGTATCGTTGAGGCACTGAATGAATTAGGCACACCTTGTTACCAAGGTAGTTGCTCTGAAGTTTATTTGGAAAAAGCGTTTGAAAACACGCCATGGCGGCCTAAAGAACATTTAAAAAATGCAGTAGAACTAGGAGATACCAGTTTAATGTTCTTGGTACACCCCACTCTAACCGAAGCTGAGATTTCACTCTGCTGCGAACATATCCAACATATATTAACGGAAGCGACTGTATAAGTATGGCACAAGATTTTTTAGTTTCTTTGCCACGGAGCATCAAGAAAGCACTGTTTCTGATTCACGATGCTTTAATTATCTTCGTGACATTTTGGTTCAGCCTCAGCCTGAAACCAGAATATTTCAATGAATGGCAAAATATAAGCAACTGGTTAATTTTCACAGTAACTGCATTTTTAACCATTGTATGCTTCATACGCTTAGGCTTATATCGTGCAGTGACCCGTTATATCGGTTCTAAAGTATTGACCACTACGCTTTCAGGTAGCCTTGTATCTGTAGCCGTATTATTGGTATGCATGCTAATCATCAAAAATGATTTCAGTCTTATTGTACCCGTCGTTTACTTTTTAATGCTATTGGTTTTAATCAGCGCTTCACGCTTGACTATTAAAGCCTTATTGTCTGGGGCAAATGCTAAAAACGCTCAGATGGAGCCTGTCATTATTTACGGCGCAGGTCAATCCGGTCGTCAGCTGCTAGAAGCAATTAAGCAGGTTAATGAATACAATGCCATTGCTTTTGTTGATGATGACCGGACATTAAAGCAAGCGTCCATCTCAAATTTAGGCGTTTACCCACCCTCGGAAATTGCTAATTTAATCTCAGAGTATCACGTAAAAAAAATCTTATTGGCGATTCCAAGTGCCAGCAATGAACAGCGTAAAGCCATTATTCAGAAGTTAGAAGCTTTCCCGTGTGAAGTACTGTCCATCCCTGGCATGAAGGATTTGGTAGATGGAAAAATTTCCATTAACTCTCTGAAAAAAATTTCAGTGGTGGACTTGCTGGGTCGCGATCCTGTTGCACCCCAACCTGAACTGATGAATGCTGACATTCAGGGCAAAGTTGTATTGGTTACCGGAGCCGGCGGTTCCATCGGATCCGAGCTTTGCCGGCAAATTATACAACGCTCACCGGAAAAATTAATTTTATTCGAGCTATCTGAATTTTCTTTATATAGCATTGATAAAGAATTAAAAGAGTATCAGGCAGAGCAACAACTCAACGTAGAAGTTATCCCATTATTGGGCTCGGTACAACATCGCAATCGCTTATTCAATGTGATGAAGGCTTTTGGCGTACAAACCATTTACCATGCAGCAGCCTATAAGCATGTGCCCATGGTTGAATTTAATACTATTGAAGGCGTCCGTAATAATTTATACGGCACGCTACATTGTGCTCTTGCCGCTATTGATGCCAAAGTGGAAACTTTTGTCTTAATTTCCACGGATAAAGCAGTGCGTCCAACCAATACCATGGGAGGAAGCAAGCGTATGGCGGAGCTGGTGCTCCAGGCTTTAGCCGCAGAACCCCACCAGCAAACCCGTTTTTGCATGGTTCGCTTCGGTAATGTTTTGGGTTCTTCAGGCTCAGTTGTTCCCGTATTTGAAAAACAGATCGCAGCCGGAGGTCCGGTTACACTTACTCATCCAGAAATTACCCGCTACTTTATGACCATTCCCGAAGCAGCCCAACTGGTTATTCAAGCTGGTGCGATGGGGAAAGGCGGAGATGTATTTGTATTGGACATGGGCGAGTCTGTCAAAATTATTGATTTGGCACGTCAAATGATCCGCTTGAGCGGATTGGAAGTAAAAGACGAAAATAACCCTAATGGCGATATTGAGATTCGCACAACCGGTTTACGACCCGGAGAGAAACTATATGAGGAGTTATTAATCGGAGATGAAGTAAAAAATACCACTCATCCGAGAATCATGACAGCAACTGAGGTTATGGTATCATGGGAAAAATTGGAATCCCTGCTTGCTAAAATAGACATTGCATGCCAGCAGAGTGACCAATTAACCATTCGTAATACCATGTTAGAAATGCCCTTAGGATTCACACCCAAAGACGACATTTGTGATTTGGTATGGTTGCAGCAAGAACAAAATAAAAAATCACCAACGATATTGAACTAATTTTGAGCTAAACATTAGTTACATTCTGTATTCTGTAATACGGAAATTAAAGGAAAGAACGTGAATATTAAAAAACTGACCGTTATCAGTCTCTCACTAGCCGCTTTTTTGTCTGGTTGTGGCACTATCGTGCCAGGTTCAGGTCTGTCCACCAAACACAAAACCGTAATCTATGAGGAAAACGAAAGCGAAGCCGATACTCAACTTGACAGTCGCGTTAATGTCTATCCAATTACATTAAGCTTAATAGACAAAATGCGCCTTCCTCCAATACTTGCCCAAAACAATCATAATCTTGAACAACGCAAGTTAAATTATAATTACACCTTAGGTACTGGTGACGTATTAAACATTATGGTGTGGTCTCACCCTGACTTAAATCCTACTTCCACAGCCGCCTATCAAAACCGTCAAGTAAGCTCGGGAACTTGGGTAAACGAACAAGGGTATATTTTTTATCCACTGGTTGGTCAGCTGTATGTACGCGGAAAAACCCTCCATGAGGTGCACACTGAACTGACTAATCGTCTGAAGCGCTATATTAAATCACCTCAAATAAATATCAACATTACCGAGTTCCGCTCACAAAATGTATCCATTTCCGGCTCCGTCCGCCAGCCTGGTCGATTGCCTATAACGAATACACCCTTAACCTTGCTAGATGCTCTAGACTTAGCAGGAGGTTTGACAAACGAAGCCGATAGCCACAATATCAAATGGACTCACAATGGTATTGACCGAACCATATCGGTACAGGATATTTTGCAATATGGCGACCTGTCTCAAAACCATCTGTTAAGCAATGGCGATATTGTCTATATACCTACTAATGAAAATTCTAAGGTGTTTGTCATGGGTGAGGTAGGTCGTCAATCTGCACTACGCATGGCTCCCACAGGTTATTCGTTAACAGAAGCCTTGGGGGAGGCTCAAGGTATGAACCAAGACCTTGCTGATGCCACAGGAGTTTTCGTTATTAGAAATGCACCATTAGATCGCGAAAAACCTATTCACGTATACCAACTTAACTTGAAAGATGCTTCGGCTTACGCCCTTGGCAATCAATTTAAACTAAGAGCAAATGATGTGGTTTACGTGACTGCTGCACCTCTCGCTCGCTGGAACCGTGTAGTGCAGCAGGCTACAGGCTCAATTTCCAACGTTACCGATTTAAACAACTCATTCTAAATATAACTATGTTTAACAGTATTCTTGTTGTCTGTATAGGTAATATCTGCCGCTCCCCGATGGGAGAGGCTATCCTGAAATATTATCTACCGGGCATGTCTATTGCTTCAGCGGGTGTTGGTGCGGTTATCGGCGCACCCGCTGAAGCAAACGCAATTGCCGTGGCCGGCAAAAGAAACTTAGACTTGACCGACCACATTGCTCGGCAGTTGACACCGGAAATGTGTAATCAATACGATTTAATTCTGGTTATGAATACTGCAATGATAGATTCTGTTGCAAAAATTGCCCCTTCAGCACACGGTAAGACAATGCTGTTCGGCCAATGGTCAACACTAAAAAATGTCCCTGATCCATACCAACAAGATCAGGAAATGTTTGAGCTTGTTTACAATCAACTTAATGAAGCTGCACGCTTATGGGCTTCCAAACTGATACATACATAAAACTTTAGTTATATTTAGATATTTATTTTAGGGAAAACCCATTATGGCAAAACAGCCCACCAATCAAAAAAATAGCAGTGAAATCAATCTAAAACAACTCTTTGAGGCAGTGTCAGTAAAGAAAAAAACCATTCTTTCCATTGCTGTGCTCGGAGCATTATTAGGTTTAGCATACGGCATCAGCACAGATAAAGAATACCGCGCCGATGCAAAGCTAGAGATTGATACCAGCAATCAAAATCAAATTCTGAATGAAATCTCTAACATGATGTCTGGCTCTCCCAACGCATCTCCGGCTGATTCAGAAGTTGATTTAATCACTTCGCGTTTGGTTTTGGGGCAAACTGTAGATGATTTACACTTAGATACCTCTATTAAACCACTATATACACCAATTATAGGCTCCCTACTTCACAAGTTAAATCGAAGTGCTAGCCCTGAATTAACGTTAAATGTTTTAAACGTACCTAAAAACTGGAATAATGAAAAGCTTCTAATTAAAGTTATTGATCAAAACACTTATAGCATTACTTCTCCTGACGACAATACAACCGAAGGAAAAGTGGGACAATTGTTAAAAATGAATAATGGTATTGATATACAAATTGATCAAATTCTTGCCGAATCTGGGCAAAAATTTGCAGTAACCCAGTATTCGCGTTTAACAGCAATACAAAATGTAAATAAAAACCTGTCTATTTCCACCAGAATTACCAGTCCTGTTATAAGCTTATTTTATAAGGGTAATGATCCTGAAAATCTTCAGTTAATTTTAAACACTATTATCAATAACTATATCAACCAAAACAAAAACCGTAGTGTTCAAGTTGCTGCTAGTGGTTTAGCCTTCATTAGTGAAGAGTTGCCACGTCTGAAAGAATCATTGCAAGAGGCCGAACGCAAACTCAATGATTATCGTACACGTAGCGGCTCTTTAGATATTCCTGTTGAGGCTCAGAATGCCTTACGCAGCTTATCTGATATTGAATCGCAAATCACTACTCTAAAAACCGAAGAAGCCGGTTTGACGGAGCTTTATACTAAAGAGCATCCTACCTATAAAGCCGTTCTTGATCGCATTTCCGTGTTAGAACGTACACGTAACCGTATTAACCAACAAATTGCTGTTCTTCCCAATACCCAGCAAGAAGTGATCCGGCTGACGCGTGACGTGGATATCAATCAAGCAACTTATGTGCAGTTATTGGCTCGTCAGCAAGAGCTCAATATTTTAAAAGCAAGTGCTCAAGGCAATGTGCGTGTCATTGATGAAGCCGTTGCGCCTGCAAAACCTGTCAATATCAGTAAGGGTCCACTGGCAGTTATTTTTGGACTAGGTGCCGGCATCTTAGCTAGTGCTTGGTTTATGCTCCAATCGCTACTGCGACAAACCATTTCCTCTCGCGAAGATTTGGAAGCAATGGGGCTTAATACCTTTGCCACCATCCCGTTGTCATTGGCACAACAAAAGCGTGATTCTTTGACTAACAAAACCAAACAAGTTAAAACAAGCTCCGCCAATTACCTGCTGGCAAACGACAACCCTACTGACATGGCTGTTGAAGCCATCCGTGCTTTGCGTTCGAATATTTATTTTTCAACCCTCAAGGCGAAAAATAATATTGTGATGATTTCGGGTGCCACACCAGAAGTAGGCAAATCGTTTACCTCAGTCAACTTATCTGCGGTGATGGCTCAGTCTGATAAACGCATATTATTGATTGATGCAGATATGCGTAAAGGCTATCTCCATAAAATATTGAATCTGAATGATGGCAAAGGCTTATCTGAGGTTTTAGCTGACAGCACACAATTATTCTCAGCCATCCAGCCCACCAGCATCCCCGGTTTAGACTTCCTGTCTCGCGGCTCAGTGCCCAATAATCCGTCGGAATTGTTATTGGGAGAGCACTTCAAAGAAATTTTGAAACAGGCGCGCGAGCAATACGATTTTGTGATTATTGATACCCCACCCGCATTGGTGGTAACAGATGCAAGCATTATCGGACAAGAAGCCGGTTCTACCCTTTTGGTTGCACGTGCTGATAAAACTTCGCCACAAGAGTTGGAAAACTGCTTGGTACGCTTGGCAAGCAGCAATATTGATCCTACCGGCATTATTCTAAACGGTGTGCACTATTCCGCAAAAGAAAGCCATGCCTACGAGGTGTACTCCAACAGCAAAGCATAAATTCTGAATAAATAAAATGCAGAATGCCCGCTTATTTAATTGATTTAAATAAGCGGGCAATTATATTGGCTGATAATTTATTTAAAAACCATCATAACTACCGCCTTGCAGACTTATCAAACATGTTTTGCTCATTAACAATGAACAAAAATATCTTGTAAACCGCTTTTAATTTCTCCCCAAAATCATCGCATCGCCATAGCTGAAAAACCGATATTCATTCTTCACTGCGTGCGCATATACCGAACGGATATGCTCTATGCCAGAAAAAGCGCTTACTAACATCAACAATGTGGATTTAGGCAAATGAAAATTCGTAATCAGGCGATCAACCACATTAAATCGATAACCGGGCGTAATGAAAATATCCGTATCCCCCTCACCTGCTAACAACACGCCGGAACGGGCTGCCGATTCTAATGCACGCATTGAAGTTGTACCCACCGCCCAAACACGGGCACCACGCTGACGAGCCGCTACTATTTTTTCTACTGTTATCGCCGGCACTTCAAACCATTCACTGTGCATTTGATGTTCGGCAATATTTTCCACTCTTACAGGCTGAAACGTGCCCGCACCCACATGCAGCGTTACCTCGGCACGCTCCACGCCTTTGTCATGCAGTGCTGACAATAATTCATCAGTAAAATGCAAACCCGCCGTTGGCGCTGCCACCGCCCCTTCATGCTTGGCATAAACTGTTTGATAACGGTTGTCGTCCTGCCTATCCGCGGTACGTTCAATATAAGGCGGCAACGGCAAATGACCATGCGCTTCCAAGATTTCATAAACCGATTGACTACCTGAAAACCGTAAACAAAACAATTCTCCTCGCCGCTCCAGCATGTGCGCATGGATATCGCCCTCAAACACCAGGCTGGTTCCCGGCTTGGGCGACTTCGATGAACGGATATGCGCCAGCGCCGTATGTGGGTCCAGAACGCGTTCGATTAAGGCCTCAATTTTACCGCCACTGTCTTTTTGCCCAAACAGCCGTGCCTTCATCACCTTAGTATTATTAAACACCAACACATCACCGGCAGCCACATAATCCACAACCCGCGCAAATATGTTGTCAAATAAAGGCTGCTCAGGCAAGGCAACCAACAACCTGCTGCTGCCGCGCACCTCCGGCGGATGCTGTGCAATCAAATGCTCAGGCAGCGAAAAATCAAAATCCGATAATTGCATACTTTGACTATCCAAGATTTTTAAAAGGTGCCATTATAACTTTTATCAGGTATTCCAGTCGCAAAACGTATGACCAACTTATCTTTATTAACACCGGCACCCCTTTTATTTCAAAACATCGCTGCCACCCTCTAAATCAGCCCAAACTGCAGTTTTTTGATATTTAACTGGACATTTAGCAGCAAGTTAGCGAAAATAATCTTCGAAAAGACCAGCCAGCTCGGCTCCAAGACCTGATTATAGTTATGCTGCTCAACCAATATCAACCCAAGCTTTTTTAAACATAACCGGTATAAACACAAGTATTATCGGCCTGTTCGGGCATAGTGGGCAGCAAGCAAACCCAGCACAACTATCTCTTTACCAGCAGCCCTAAACCGGCTGCATTTCCCTTAATACTAAGGACAAAATACAATGGATTTACGTAAACTGAAAAAACTGATCGACTTAGTCGAAGAATCCGGCATAGCCGAAATTGAAGTAACCGAAGGTGAAGAAAAAGTACGCATCACCCGCACCACCGCACAACCCCAAGCCATTTATGCTGCTCATGCACCCATGGCACCCCAACCCGCACCCGCACAAATTGCTGCTGCCGCACCCGTTGCCACACCGGCTCCGATCGCAGCACCGGCCGTTGATTTAAGCAATGCCCAAAAATCGCCTATGGTCGGCACGTTCTATCGGGCACCCAGCCCTGCTTCGCCTACATTCGTCGAAGTCGGTCGCAGTGTCAAAGAGGGCGACACATTGTGTATCATCGAAGCCATGAAGCTGATGAACGAAATCGAAGCGGAAAAATCAGGCGTGATTAAAGCCATCTTGGTTGAAAACGGCCAGCCGGTGGAATACGGCGAGCCACTGTTTATCATTGAGTAATTCACGCAGGCAGCCGGCTTGCCGCTGCCTACACTGTGTTGCACAGCCAAACCGTTCCGAAGGAACTTTCCATGCTGAAAAAAGTATTAATCGCCAACCGCGGTGAAATTGCCTTGCGCGTATTGCGCGCCTGCCGCGAAATGGGCATCGCCACCGTAGCCGTCCACTCCGAAGCCGACAAAGACAGCCTGCATGTCAAATTGGCTGACGAATCGGTCTGCATAGGCCCCGCCCCATCGCCTTTAAGCTACCTGAACATCCCCGCGATCATTGCAGCGGCCGAAGTTACCGGTGCAGACTCCGTCCATCCCGGCTACGGCTTCTTGGCCGAAAATGCCAATTTTGCCGAACAAGTCGAAAAATCCGGTTTTGTCTTCATCGGCCCGCGCGCCGACACCATCCGCCTGATGGGCGATAAAGTTTCGGCCAAACACGCCATGATTGAAGCCGGCGTTCCCTGCGTACCCGGTTCCGAAGGTGCGCTGCCCGACGATGATGCCGAAATTCTCAAAATTGCCGATGAAGTCGGCTTCCCTGTCATCATCAAAGCCTCCGGTGGTGGCGGCGGACGCGGCATGCGTGTGGTTGAAGAAAAAGCCAACCTGATTAAATCAGTAGAAATGACCAAAACCGAAGCCGGCGCTGCTTTTGGCAACCCCATGGTTTACATGGAACGCTACCTGCAAAAACCGCGCCATATCGAAATTCAGGTATTGGCCGACGAACACGGTAACGCCATTTATTTAGGCGAGCGCGACTGCTCCATGCAGCGCCGCCACCAAAAAGTGATTGAAGAAGCCCCCGCTCCCGGCATTACCCAAGCCGAACGCGAACGTATCGGCGAAGCTTGTGTGGCCGCCTGCAAACGCATTGGCTATCGCGGCGCAGGTACGTTTGAATTCCTATATGAAAACGGCGAATTTTTCTTTATCGAAATGAACACCCGCGTGCAGGTTGAGCACCCCGTTACCGAGCTGATTACCGGCGTAGACATCGTGCAAGAGCAAATCCGCGTCGCCAGCGGCCTGCCGCTGCAATACACCCAGAACGATATCATTCTGGAAGGCCATGCGTTTGAATGCCGCATCAACGCCGAAGACCCATACAACTTTATTCCCAGCCCCGGCCTGATTGAAAGCTGCCATCTTCCCGGCGGCTTGGGCGTGCGCGTCGATAGCCACATCTACCAGGGCTACCGCATCCCGCCCAACTACGATAGCCTGATCGGCAAAATTTGCGTACACGGCAAAACACGCGAACAAGCCGTAGCCAAAATGCGCGTAGCCATGGCAGAACTTGCCGTTACCGGCATCAAAACCAACGCCGCGTTGCATCGTGATTTGTTTGTCGATCCAGACTTCGTCGCCGGCGGCGTCAGCATCCACTATCTGGAACACTGGCTGAACGCACGCAAAGCCAACATCAGCAAATAAGGCCTAAGGGTTTTAAAGGCTACCTGAAACATTTCAGGTAGCCTTCATACACTCTAGCACAACTTTCAGCAGCCCCACTTTGCCTGCCTGCTCACAGGAGAATACCATGTCTTACCAACAAGCCACCCTCGCCGTAAAAGAACATATCGCCGAACGCCTGTCCGATGCCCTAATGGAACACGGCGCCCTCTCCACCGCCATTGAAGACGCCCATGCCGGCACCGAACAAGAACAAGCTATTTTTGGCGAGCCAGGTATGCCCACCGATAAAATCTGGCAGCAAAGCCTGATTATCGCCCTTTTCAGCGAAAACGCCGATGTTGCTGCCATCATGGCCAAAGCCGCTGCCGCCTGCAACATCCCCGCGCCGCGCTACCTCATTGAAGACTTGCCCGAACAAGACTGGGTACGACTCACCCAAGCCCAGTTCGACCCAATCAAAATCTCCGAACGCCTGTGGATTACCCCCTCATGGCACGAAGTGCCCGATACCAATGCCGTCAACCTCCAGCTCGACCCCGGCCTCGCCTTCGGCACCGGCAGCCATCCCACCACCCACCTCTGCCTGCAATGGCTCGACAACAACCTGAACGGCGGCGAATCCATACTCGATTACGGCTGCGGCTCCGGTATCCTCGCCATTGCAGCCCTGAAACTCGGCGCCGACAGCGCCATCGGTGTCGACATCGACGAACAGGCCATCCGCGCCAGTAACGACAATGCAGCACAAAATGCCGTACAGGCTGCCTTTTACCTGCCCGATGATTTGCCGGAAGGCCAGTTTGACGTTGTTGTCGCCAACATCCTCGCCAACCCGCTGCGTATGCTCGGCGACATGCTCGCCAGCCGCACCAAACCGGGGGGCCGCATCGTGCTATCCGGCATTCTCGACGAGCAAGTGGAAGAAATGAGCGACATATACAACCAATGGTTCGACCTTGCTCCTGCCCACCTCGACAACGGCTGGGCCTGCCTGAGCGGCGTCAAACGCTAATCCGGAAAAACGCCGAACAGCGCTTACTGCCGTTTGGCACAAAAAGGGCTACCTGAAAAGTTTTCAGGTAGCCCTTTTCAAATATTGCAAACCACCCTAAGCCGCCAATAAATATTTTTCAGGCAGCCTCTTGCAAACAGGCGCAAACCGACCCCTCATCTGCCGCCAAATGCCTAAATAAGCCGCTACGCCTTCCACGTCAATGCCAGATCATACAAAGCCTTTTTACCCTCGCCGGTGATTTTCGCCGCCAGTTCCGCCGCCTGCTTGGTGGGCAGCTGCTCCACCAATATTTTCATCACACGCTGCGCCTCTTCCGGCAGCTCACTGTGTTTTTCCACGGCGGCCGGATGCAGAATCAACACCATCTCGCCACGACTCTGGTTGCTGTCGGCCTGCACTTTTTCCTGTACTTCAGCCACACTGCCGGTCAGAAACGTTTCAAAAGTTTTGGAAATTTCCCGCGCCAATACCAGCCCACGCTCAGGAAACAGCCCAGCCATATCGGCCAGAGCAGCCTCGATGCGGTGCGGCGTCTCAAACATCACCACCGGATAAGCGGCTTTTTGCCACTGAGCCAACAGCTTTTGCCGCTCGCCCGCTTTCGGCGGCAAAAACCCGTGAAAATAAAAATTTGGCTCCGTCACACCCGCCACGCTCAACGCCGCCATTACCGCACTCGGCCCGGCCACCGGCACCACCGCATAGCCCGCCGCCCGCACACGCGCCGCCAGTTTGGCGCCGGGATCACATACGGCCGGCGTACCCGCATCCGACACTTGTGCCACCATTTTACCCTCGGCTAGGGCGGCGATGATTTTATCAGCCATCTGCTGCTCATTGTGCTCGCGCACACTCACCAGCTTGGCCTGAATACCGTAAGCACCCAGCAATTGCGCCGTCACCCGAGTGTCTTCCGCACACACCATATCGGCACGGGTCAGCACCGCCAGCGCGCGCAGGGTAATATCGGCCAAATTGCCGATAGGCGTAGCAACCACGTATAATGTCGGTGCGGCAAGGCTGTCGCAGGCTTTTTGATAATGTTTTTGCATTGCTCCACTTTCAGGCTACCTGAAAAAATACATTATAATAGGAAACCGCCTTATGCGTTTAAACCATGCTTCCGGCAGCGCCGCCGAAGATGCCGCGCTGGCTTTTTTACAGGCACAAGGTTGCACACTGCTGGCGCGCAACTGGCACTGCCCGTTTGGCGAAATAGATTTAATTGTCAAAAACGGCGGGCAAATTGTGTTTGTAGAAGTAAAATACCGCAAAAGCAGCGGCTTCGGTGGTGCAGCGTATAGCATTACGCCGTCAAAATTGGCTAAACTGCAACGCAGCGCCGAGCATTATCTGCAACAGCACAAGCTCCACAATATCTCTTGCCGTCTGGATGCTGTTTTAATTCAGGGCACCCACGCACCTTCTTGGTTGCAAAATATTACAGGCTAAACCCATGAATACACTTACCGAACGCGTTACCGCCCATTTCGCCCAAAGCATCGAAGCCAAACAACAAGCCGCCGACATTTTAAGCGCACCCACCGCGCAGGCCGCCGAGCGGATGCTGCAATGCCTGATGAACGACGGCAAAATCCTCTCATGCGGCAACGGCGGCTCCGCCGGCGACGCCCAACACTTCGCCGCCGAGATGACCGGCCGTTTTGAAAAAGAACGCATGGAACTGGCCGCCGTGGCGCTCACCACCGACACATCAGCCCTTACCGCCATCGGCAACGATTACGGTTTCGACCACATCTTCAGCAAACAGGTGCGCGCACTGGGACGCAGCGGCGACATTTTGCTGGCTCTTTCTACATCCGGCAACTCGGCCAACGTTATCAAAGCCATTGAAGCCGCACACGAGCGCGACATGCACATCGTGGCGCTCACCGGTCGCGATGGCGGCAAGATTGCCGCCATGCTGAAAGACGACGATGTATTGCTAAACGTGCCGCACCCGCGCACCGCCCGCATTCAGGAAATCCATATATTGCTCATTCACGCCTTATGCGACTGCATCGACACCATGCTTACCGAGGGCTGTTAAACGCATCAATCCCTAAAAAATGCGCCCGTTTATCACAAAACAGGCCAAACAGCGCCGAAACCGTTACAATAGGCAGCATCATAACGGAATCTGCCGTAAAGCGGCTCAAGATACCAAACCAGGCCGCCGCACTTTATCGTTGATTTCACAATACTTAATTCAGGCAGCCTCCACTGCCCGACGACAAACCGAAAGGATTGCCCTGATGAATTTCAAAAAATGCGCCCGCACCGTTGTGCTTGCCGCCGCCTTGTCTGCCTCGCTCAGCGGCTGCGTCGGCGCTCTAGTCGGCGGCGCTGCCGTTGGCGGCATGTCTGCCATCGACCGCCGCACCACCGGTACCCAAGCCGACGACAATGTAATGGAGGTGCGCATCCAAAACAATGCGCTCACCTATTTAAAACAAAACAACACCGTTACCGGTTTTAATCCGAAAATATCCGTCGTGAGCTACAACCACCACGTATTGCTCATGGGTCAGGTAGCCACGCCGGAAGAAAAAGCCCAAGTTGAACGCATCGCCCGTTCCGAACAGGCCGCGCGCGCGGTATACAACTATATCGATGTGGCACCGCAAGCACGCACTTTCGGCAACGTCACCAACGATTCTGCCATCACTTCCAAAGTGCGCACCACACTGCTCAACGTACAAGGCGTTTACCCCGGCCACGTTAAAGTCGTCACCTACGAAGGCGTCACCTACGTTATGGGCTTGCTCACCCCCGAAGAACAGGCCGCAGTAACTCAAACGGTCAGCACCACTTCTGGCGTGCAAAAAGTCGTTACCCTCTACGAAAATTACAGCAAATAAATATATAGGCTACCTGAAAACCTTTCAGGTAGCCTCAAACACATCCGGAACCTCACAACCTTATGCCGTCTAGCCCAAACCGTTTCCAGCTCAAACCCAAACACCTGTTATTCGCCGGCCTGGCCATTGTTGCCCTAAGCGTTGCCGCACTTGTTTACAGCGCCTGGCGCGAATTGAGCCGTATGCCGGCTGCCGCCCAAACCACCGTAGCGCCCGCATCCGCACCGCAAACGGTTGAGATTCTTTCTCCCAAAGGCGCCAGCAGCACCGTCATCACCGTAGGCTCTCCCATACTGCAAACCACAGCCAGCGCAGCCGCCGCTGCTTCCGATTCTGAAGAAACCCTTGCCGAAGCCGGTGAAAACGAGCAAAGCGCCGCTGCGCCCCGGCGTAATACCCCATCGTCAAACAGCCGACGCGACCACACTGCCGAGGCTCAACCTTTACGCGAAACACCCTTACAACCCATCAATACGCCGCAAAACGCTGCGCCCGCCCCTCAGCCCGCCCCGCAAGCAACACGCCCCGAACGCCAAGCGCAACCGGCCAATAGCGGCCACAAAAACGTGATGGACAATCTGTTTTAATCCATCCGAAACCTTGAAACCGGAAGGCTACCTGAAAAGTTTTTCAGGTAGCCTTCCGGTTTCAAGGTTTCGCTCCATACCGCAATAAGCGCTTAAATACCCATCAGCGGAATCAGCACCGGCACCAATATCGCCGTAAGCACGCCATTAAAAATCAAACCCAGGCTGGCATAGGCGGCGAATTTTCGGCTGCGGTCCATAGACGCGGCAATACCCATCGCATGCGAAGCAGAGCCCATCGACATCCCTTGCGAAGTGGGCGTACGCACTGTGCTCGCGCTCAACATTTTATAGCCCACCATCTGCCCCACCATGCCCGCCGCAATCACCGTTGCTGCCGTAATGGCCGGAATACCGCCGATGGCGTTGGTGATTTCGATGGCAATCGGGTTGGTCACCGATTTGGCTGCCAGGCTCAACACCACTTTGCGTTCTGCCCCCATCCAGTGGGCAATATACACCGCCGTGACAATACCGGTGATGCTACCGGCCAGTTGTGACACCACAATCGGCAACCATTGTTTGCGGATTTTTTCCCAGTTCAAATACAGCGGCACCGCCAGCGCCACCACCGCCGGCTTCAGCCAAAAATCAATAAACTGCGCCGCTTCATGATAAGTACCATAATCAATATCCAACACTTTCAAATAAGTAATCACCGATGCCGTGCTGAACAACACTGGGTTCAGCAACACATTGCCGGTGCGTGCGCGCAAAATAGTGGCAACCCAATACACCGTTAACGTGAGCCACAACAACACAACCGGATGGCGCAACATTTCCATCATTTGCCCCTCCGCATCAGCTCATGCACCTTGCCGGTAACAAACATCACGCAAAACGTACTCACCACCGTGGCCGTCATAATCGAGCCGAAATCGCGCGCCACCAAATCTAAATAGCTCATCACCGCCACACACGGCGGCACCAGAAACAGTGCCAGATTGCTCATCAACACATCCACCAGCTGCTGCAGCCAAGCCGCCTTCACCCAGCCCGCATGCAGCGCTGCAAACAACAAACCCATGCCGATGATGCTGCCCGGCAGTTTCACGCCGCTAAACAGCACAATAGCCTCGCCCACAGCGAGAAAACCGAAAATAATGCTTAATGCCCTAATCATGGTGCTTCACCTTCAATTTAATCTTAAAACCTTTGCAAAATCCGCATCATTCTTTTGCAAAGGTTTCCCTGCTGTTTTTGGATATTTTTGCCAACAAAACACATTAACGCAAAGTAGTACACCACCAAAGGTTTCAGCCTGAAAGTAGGTGCTTTCAGGCTGAAACCTTTGCAAAACCTTCTCGTTTTACCGCCGGCCTTTAATGGCTGTCGTCATCCGTATGTTCTGCATCGCGCAGAATTTTTGCATACACTTCCTCCGGCACGTAGCGACGTATCATCTGCCGCCAGCCCTTCGGCCCCACCATGCCTTTAACCATCGTCGACGACACCTCGGCAAACTCACGCGGCGGCATCAGAAACACTGTGGAAATCAAAGGCTGCAAATCTGCATTAATATAGCGTATCGAGCGCTCGTATTCATAATCGGAAGCCGTTCGGATACCACGGATAATAAAATCGGCGCAGATTTTATGCGCATAATTTACCAAAAATTCGTTTTCAAAAGTATCCACCACCACATTAGGAAACTCTTGAGTAATCGCCGCCAGCATCGCCTTACGTTCGTCTACGGTATAAGTGCTGTGCTTATCTGGATTCACGCCAATAGACACCACTACTTCGTCAAACATCGACTGGGCAGCACGTATCATCCATAAATGGCCATTGGTCGGCGGATCAAAACTACCCGCATACACCGCACGGCGCGATGCAGAAATTTCTATATTCATAAGCAAGCAGGCCGAGCCTGTATTCGGGTTAACTTGCGGGCAAGCATAAGGGTTTCACACCGTAATGTCAAAGCAAAGACACCCGAACCCGCAAACGATATGCCCATTCAAACAAAAAGGCTACCTGAAACATTTCAGGTAGCCTGCTCATTCAGCGCTAAATGCTTAGTCTTCACCACCTAAAGACAACAAAATGTGCAACAAGCTGCTGAAAATATTATAAATAGAGATAAAAATGGTTAAAGCTGCGCTGATGTGGCTGTTTTCACCACCGTCAATCACGCTGCGCACCTGCCACATAATCAACAGCGAGCTGAAAATCACAAATCCGGCAGAAATGGTCAGGCTCAGAGCGGGAATTTGCAGGAACATATTTGCCACCACACCCACCATCAATACCACAATACCCACCATCAAAAAGCGACCCAGGCTGTTCATATTCATGGTGGTGCGGCGCGCCATCGCAGCCATTGTAAAGAACACGGCGGCAGTCATCGCAGCAGCAATGCCGACAATTGCCGCACCGTTGCTAAAGCTCAGGCTGTATTGCAACAGCGGGCTCAACAATACGCCCATACCGAAGGTAAAAACCATCAGCAGCGTTACGCCGGTATTGTTGTAGCGGTTTTTCTCAATCATAAAACACATACCGTAGAAAAATGCGAGCACCACGCCAAAGGCAATCCAGCGGTTGCCGAACATGCTGTATAAATTAATGCCCATTTGGCTGCTCAACAGCGCGCCCGCTGCACACGGCAGGAAAGACCAGCCCAATAAAGTATAGGTTTTGCGCAACACCGTACTTTCCTGCACGGCCTCGCCGACAGGATTGGTGTAGTCGTAAACATCGCGTTGCATATTCATTTCCTCGTTATGGTATAAACAACCCGATTCTAACAGCATTTTCTGACTTTTAAATGAAAATCAATGAAATTTAGTCTATTTTACCGACCAACGGCCATGTGCCACCATTCAAACACAAACCAGCCACAACAAAACCACCCAGCCCAATATCGTCAAACTCCACTGCGCCAGCAATTTATCCAAACCATGCGGCACCTCTGCTTGGGTGAGCCGATATACATGCCATACCGTTGCCGCCGTCAGCACGGCTTTCAGCCAACCATACCCAACCGGCAGCCACAACCACCACAAACACCAAGCCGCCAGCGCCAATACCGCATGATAAATCTTGGCACGGTGCAACCCCAAGCGCGCCGCCACCGTATACTTTCCAGCAGCCAAATCGCTGTCAATATCACGTATATTGTTCAGGTTCAACACCATGCTGCACCACACACCGAGTGCGGCAGCGGCCAGCCACGAATGCGCGCCCACCACGCCGCCATGCAGATATTCACTGCCCAACACGCCGATGAGGCCGAAAAACACAAACACCGCCGCATCGCCCCAACCACGATAACCGTAAGGTGCACGCCCGGCCGTATAATAAAATGCCGCTGCCAAGCAAGTTATGCCCAGCAACAGCCATAACAGCCACACCGCCGGTGTACCGCCCGAATACGGCAACGCCTGTGCCAGCAGCCCCAAACCAGACAGGCAACATGCCAACGCACACCAGTACAATGCACGGCGCATGGCCCGAACGCTGATGCGCTCCGATGCCACCATCCGCAACGGTCCCCGTCGGCCGCCATGGTCAGCACCATTGCGCGCATCACCGTAATCGTTGGCCAGATTACTAAAAATCTGCAACAACACAGCAGTGAGCACCGACAACACCAACACGCTGCGGTTGCCATGGCCGTTTAACTGCGCCAGCAGGCCGCCGCAACCTGCACTTGCCACCGCCAGAGGCAGCGTACGCAAACGGCCGGCGGCCAGCCAATCGGAAAATGCCACTTCCTTCATTAATCACATCAGCCTTAAATAAACCGTTCTAACACGTTTTCAGGTAGCCCTTATCTGCATGAAGGCTACCTGAAAACGGTTGTATCGACATACCTGATACCTAGATTTTCATCTCATCACAAACAGACACAGGTGTTTGCCGCGTGCACAATACCTTTCTTTTCAGGTAGCCTTCATGCAGATAAGGGCTACCTGAAACCACCTTCCCGCTCAATGCCGACCTGAACGCCAAATCGACCACATAATCCACAAGCTGTTGGCAAACGCCAGCAAATAGCCGATAAAGCCGAGCCACCCCGGGCCGCCATCCATACTCATCACAATCGACGAGCCAATAATCAGCGCCGCCGTTACAATACCCATGGTGAGGCGGTTGGTGGCCTTATCCACTTGCAGCATCACCTGATCCAGCCGTTTCAGCTCCAACGACATGCCCAATTGCCCCCGCTGGATGCGGCGGCTGAGGCGGATCAGGTTTTGTGGCAATTCGCCCGCCACCTGCGCCAACAATTGCGCCCTCATCTTGCTTTTACGCAAGGCATGCTCCGGCGACAGGCGCAATTTCATCGCTTCCCGCACAATCGGCTTGGCGCGCTCCAGCAGTTCGGCGCCGCCGTCCAAACGCTTCACCACGCCTTCCAGCGTAATCAGCGTTTTAAACAGCATCACCAAATCGCCCGGCAGCGACAAACCATGCTGGCGCATAATTTGAGTAATGTCGTTAATCACCTGGCTGATGCGTAAATCGCGCATCGGCGTATGCTCGTAATTCAGCAGCATTTCCAACACATCGGCACCCAGCAGGTTTTCATCGGGCAGCTCACCTTGCGCCCAGTTGCTCAATACATATTGCATGGTGAACTGATCGCGGTTAACCAGCGCATTAATTAAGTCGATAATTTCACGCCGGCGCGTGCTGCTCAAATGGCCAACCAAGCCGAAATCAATCAGTGTAATAGTGCCGTCGTCGTCGATAAAAATATTGCCCGGATGCGGGTCGGCATGAAAAAAACCTTGCTGCAAAATCATGGTAAACAACGTATCGGCAATTCGCATCGCTAGGCTGTGGCGCATTTCGGCCGACAAAGCCGTAAGGTCTACCGTTTGCAGCAGCTTCTTGTCCACAAACTCCTGCACCAGAATCTGGCGGTTGGAATATTCGCGAAAAGCCTTGGGAATATGAATATAATCATGCGCCTCAAACGCATTTTCAAACCTTTGCATATAGCGCAGTTCTACCGACAAATCCGTTTCTTTTGCAAGGCTGCGCGCGAAATACTGCACCATCTGCACCGGCTGGTAACGGCGCGTTTCGGGAATTTCCGATTCGATTAAACCGGCCAAATGGGTTAGAATGCGCAAATCCGCCTGAATCGTGTGGTCGATATCCGGCCTTTTGAGCTTCACCGCCACCGTTTCACCGCTAATCAGCTCCGCCTTATGCACCTGCGCAATCGACGCGCTGCCGATAGGCGTAGCATCAATATACTTAAAAACATTGCCCACCGGCTGCCCAAGCTGAGCCTCAATCAAGGCATAAATATCGGCCGTGGCAATCGGCGTAACATTACACTGCAACTGCTCGAACTCTTCTATCCACTCGGCATTGAAAATGTCGACACGGGTAGACAAAACCTGCCCCAGCTTGACAAATGTCGGCCCCAACTCCTCAAACGCCATGCGGAAGCGCTTGGGCGTGCTCATAAAATGGCTGTTCGGATCAACTTCTGCCTCAGCCGCACTGATTCCCTGGTGCGAGAGCTTAATACGTTGGACGAATTCGCCCAGGCCATATTTGGCCAAAATGGTCATGATTTCGCGCACGCGTGAAAAATCACGCATCGCCAACAAAGTGGGTGTCATCATAAGCAGTCGAGAAACTAACGGTTTGAAATAGGGCCCGTGCCCAAGTTGACCTAGCATAACACATAAGGCCTCCACCCACACAAGGCGGCCTGCAACGGAACCTTTGCATGACGGATTTTAAAAAATTATGTTACTGGCTCGCCGCAGCCTGCTGCCTTTTTATCGGCCACGGCAGCGCGCGTGCCGACGATTTAGACAGCTTTATCCAGCGGCAGCAGTCTGCCATTAGCACCAGCAATAATGACAACCGCGCCATTTCACAACGGGAAGCCGACGATTTGATTATGAATGCCATGAGTTTGATTGGCGTGGGCTACCGCTGGGGCGGCACATCACCCGTTACCGGCATGGATTGCAGCGGCTTCATGCAGTATATTTTCCGCAAAAGCATGAGCATCAACCTGCCGCGCACCTCGGCCGAAATGGCCACGGTGGGCACCCAAGTGAGCCGCAGCGCCTTGCAACCGGGCGACATGGTGTTTTTCAATACTGCCGGACGCAGTATTTCCCACGTGGGCATGTATATCGGCGACAACCGCTTTATCCACGCACCGCGCAAGGGTAAAAGCATCGAAATCACCAGCCTGTCCAATAAATATTGGAACAGCAAATACATCACCGCCCGCCGCGTGAAAAAGCACGATGCCTCGCGCTTCATTGATTAAAAGATGAAAAGGAACATATCATGAGCATGCCCGAAATGCCCAAATGGTACGGCGACAACGGTGACATTGTTTCCTGTACCGAAAAAATCAAAGTGATGAGCGAAAACATGACCGAGCTGTTCCAGCTCGCCCAAGATGCCTTTGAAGATGCGCTGCTGATGGGTTGCGGCGAAGCGCAACTGCGCGAATATCTGGCGCAACTGGTTGCCGGCGTTGACAACCCTTATAAAAAGCTCGGCTAACACACTATCCCAACAAACAAGGCTACCTGAAAACTGATTTTCAGGTAGCCTTATACCAAGCTTAAAAAAATAATATATAAATTAAGTAGTATGTAGGTCGGATTCTTGAATCCGACACATGTTTGCAGAACAAGGCGCGTACATTACTTTGTGTCGATGGCCAAATGTCGGATTCAAAAATTCGACCTACACGGATGGCACTGCCGAACCACTTTTATTTTGTAAGGTTATTTTTTAGGATGGGCATTAGTGTTTTCAGGTAGCCTCTAACCTTCTATTCTGTACACAACGCCGTTTTCGGCACCCGTGCCATTTCCCAGTGCGCCACCACCCAATCCAGCACATCGCGCGGACGGTTTACTGCCGGTGCGGGCGGAATATTCAGATAGCCGGACACCTGTCGCAGCAATGGCTCGCATTGCGCCGCATCGAGCGCAGGCGCCAATGTTTGTTTCGACCATTTCTGCCCGTGCACATTCACCAGCAGCGGCAGGTGTGCATAATGCAGCAACGGGCAGCCCAAACGACGTTGCAGGTAAATTTGTCGCGGTGTCGACACCAACAAATCCTGCCCGCGCACCACATGGGTGATACCCTGTTCGGCATCGTCCACCACCACCGCCAGTTGATACGCCCAAAAGCCATCGGCACGCAACAACACAAAATCGCCGATGTCACGAGCCAGATTTTGCGCATAACGCCCGACAACCGCATCGTCAAATACAACGGTTTCATCCGGCACGCGTAAACGCCATGCCGGCGTTTTGCCATTTTCGGGCAGATAATCCGTCGATAAGGCAGCGCAACAACCACCGTACACCACGCCGTCGGCACCCGGCCGCGCGCTTTCCTGCACCGCCTTGCGGCTGCAATAACACGGATACACTTCGCCCTTTGTTTTCAGGTAGCCTAAAGCCTCACGGTATAAATGATGACGGCGGCTCTGATACACCACTTCACCGTCCCATTCAAAACCGAATGCTTCGAGCGTATACAAAATATCTGCCGCCGCGCCGGCCATTTCGCGCGGCGGGTCAAGGTCTTCCATGCGCACCAGCCAACGTCCGCCGTGCGCTCTGGCATCGGCATACGAAGCCACTGCGGTGAGCAGCGAGCCGATGTGCAGCAGGCCGGTGGGGCTGGGGGCGAAACGTCCGGTATACATTAACGGGTTTTCCTACGTTTTGAATAGAGTGATTATATATCGGCCGCACATGCAAAAGGCTACCTGAAAATATTTTCAGGTAGCCTGAGCAAGCGGGCAATTCCGTTATGCGGCTTCGAAATTGCCGATAAACTTCAACGAGCCGTATTCTTTGACCTTGCCTTCATACTGAATGGAAGGCACGGCCAACAGAAAATCCAAATGCATCAATCCAAGCGTTTCCATCGCTTGGCGGATGCGCTGGCGGGGTAGCTGCCGCCAGCCGTACATCTGGTTTTCGGCCTGATCCAACGGCATCGGCGTATTGCCCAGCTGGCCGTCTAAAATGATCATGCTGTCGAAGTCGATCAAGGCATCTTGCAAATCAAAATCCGCTTCAAAATAACTGACGCGGTGTCCTTCTCGGTTGAGGCATTCAGAATCGGCAAACAACACCTGCTTCTGGCGGACATCCATCTGTTCCGCAGCCCAAACCGCAACCATTTCTTTCTTCATAGAATGGTCTCCTTCTTCGCTTATGATTTTAACCTCCAAGAGAGGCACACCCCGAAAGGCCCACCTCCTCCATGCCGGCTACGCTGCACACACTCGAGCATAAGCATGCGCCTGCATTAACACCGACAGCCATCATGTAACACCCGGAAGCCCCACCAGCAATGCTATAATGCTGAAAAGTTTTCCAAACTGCACATCATGACCTCATTCCCCGAAACGCCCGTGTTGGCGATAGACACCAGTACCACTTATCTCTCGCTGGCCCTTGCCGTCGATGGAAAGCTCCATACGCGACACTTTGACGCCGGCAATCAACAATCTGAGCAAATTTTGCCCCAAATCGCCGAGCTGTTTGCCGAAACCGGCATTACAGCAGCAGATTTAGGGCGGATTGTTTATGCCGCAGGACCCGGTGCATTTACCGGCTTGCGCATCGGGATTGGCATCGCACAAGGCTTGGCCGTTCCGTTTGACACACCGTTGCAGGGAATTGCCGCTTTGGACAGCGTTGCTTACCAGAAAGTTCCCCACCCCTGCATCCTCGCCGCCACCGATGCACGTATGGGCGAAGTATTTTACGCCTGGTTCGACACGCTTAACCACCGCCGCCTCAGCGATTATTGCGTCGGCAAAGCCGCTGAAATCCGCCCACCGACAGCTTATGCAAACCACGACATCATCGGCATCGGCAACGCCTTTGCGCTGGCCGTGCCGCCACCGTTTCCCGGCAGCGCCGACATGCCCACCGCCGCCGATTATCTAACCCTGGCGCAAAACGGTCGCTACCCGCTGACAAGTGCAGCAGAAGCCGGGTTGCTGTATGTGCGTAACAAAATCGCCCTCACCGCCCAAGAACAAGCCGCGCGCAAGGCCGCTTCATGAGCCTACGCCCCGCCCGACACGAAGATTGCACCGCCCTTGCCCAGCTTAACCGCCAGAGCGATGCCTCTCCCTGGTCGACGGCACAATTTGAATGTACACTGGCTCAAACGCACAACCACATCTGGTTGGCCGAAAACAACAATCAGATAACCGGCTTTATCGTCTGGCAAACCGTGTTAGATGAAAGCGAGCTGCATTTAATCGCCACCGCGCCCGACAACCGCCGCCAAGGCATTGCCTCACAACTTTTAAACCAGCTGATCCAAGCCGCCCGCACCCAAAACGTGAGCCGCATTTTTCTAGAAGTCCGCGCCGGGAACCACGGCGCCCAAGCCTTTTACCATACCCACGGCTTCAGCGAATGCGGCCGCCGCAAACACTACTATCCGCTCACCGACGGTAGCCGCGAAGACGCCGTTTTAATGGAGAAATCATGTTAAGCAGCCGCTACCTGCATTTACACGAAGCACTCGGCTTGGGGCCGATGTGGCTCAAACACAGTGCCAAATCGCTGCCGGCAACCGTTTCCACACCCGCCGTTGCCGCATCATCACCAGCCGCCACAGCAACAACGCCCGCTCCGACCACGCCCAACAACGCCCACGCCGCTGCAATGCAAGCCATAGGCAAGCTGACGCACAGCACAGAGCATCGCCACGAAAGCACTACCACCGTACCGCCGCCCGATAGCAGCAAACAAACCAAACCCGCCACCATCACTGCCAGCGTGTCCACCGCCAAGCTGATGATTATCAGCATTTGCGCCTCACCCGAAGATCAGGTGGCCGGTAAACTCTTCAGCGGCTCTGTCGGCACCCTACTTGACAACATGCTCGCCGCCATCAGCCTAACGCCTGCCGAAGCACATCGGAGCTGCTGGATCCAAACCAGCGCCCAATTCACCCCCGAACCCGATGTCCACGAAATTGCCGCTGCACTACCCGCACTGCAAGCCGAGCTGTGTGCCACACAGGCACATGCCGTATTGTTTCTAGGCCAGGTTTTCGAGCAGCCTGATTATCAGACGCCCATACGCCAACTGTGCGGCGACACCCCCTTCTTCACCATCCCCCACCCTGCACGCCTGTTACGCCAGCCCAAATTGAAAGCCCAAGCCTGGGCAATATTAAAACAAATCAAAAACACTGTTCGATAAATACTGTTCAAAATCAAAGGCTACCTGAAATATATTTCAGGTAGCCTTTTTGTCGTGATTGCTATTTCACCAACTTCAATATTTTCTTCGGCTTATCGGGATCACCATCCGGCTTCGGCTCATCATTATCCTCCGAGCCTGCCACCGCCGCAGTTTCAGCCTCAGGCTGCCCCTCTTCTGCCTCCGCTGCCGGCTGCCACGGCTCCATTTCAAAACCCATGCCTTCGCCACTTTCGCGCGCAAACAGGCTGATAATATGGCCTACCGGAATCCAGACTTCATGCGCCACACCACCAAAACGGGCGGAAAAATTAACCCATTCGTTATCAATGCGCAGATTTTGACTGGCCGTCGGGCTGATATTGAGCATAATTTCATTGTCGCGCACATACTGCATCGGCACACGCGTATGCTCGTTTACCCAAACCACAATATGCGGCGTTTGGTTGTTATCCAAACACCATTCATATAGGGCGCGCAGAAAATAAGGTTTGGTGCTTGTATTCATGACAGCTCCTTAGCGGCGCATGGCTTTCTCGGCCGGTGTCAGTGCTTCGATAAAGGCATCGCGTTGGAAAATGCGCTCGGCGTATTTCAACAGCGGTGCAGCGGTTTTGCCAAGCTTGATGTCGTAATGGTTCAGGCGCCACAGCAGCGGCGACAAAGCCACATCAATCATGGAAAAATCTTCGCCCATGATGTACTTGTTTTTGGTAAAGGCCGAAGCCAGAATGGTCAAACCCTGTGCAATCGACTCGCGCGCCTTGGCTTGCTCTTTGCTGCTGGCTTCCGGCGTTTCCAACACCTGCACATGCGAAAACAGTTCGCGCTCCATGCAATACAGCACCAAACGGCCGCGCCCCCGCGCCACCGGATCGCCCGGCATCAGTTGCGGATGCGGGAAGCGCTCATCGATGTATTCATTGATAATATTCGATTCATGCAAGATTAAATCGCGCTCCACCAATACCGGCACCTGATTGTACGGGTTCATCACCGCCAAATCTTCGGGCTTGTTGAAAATATCCACGTCTGTGATATCAAAGTCCATGCCATTTACAAACAATACAAAGCGGCAGCGTTGGCTGAACGGGCAGGTAATACCCGAGTAAAGCGTCATCATAATCAGTTTGCTCCTGCAAAAAATCATTCCCGGTCAAGCACCGGGCGGGGTTATTTAAGCGGACGGAATGCGGCAGTCATGCCGTAAAATCCAGTATATATTCAACGCGTTATTTTAACAGATTTGACCTTTTTTAGCCAGAAAATTAATATAACACACTGTTATATAAACACATTATCAGAATACGAATCTAATCAACTCAAAACACAATCGCACTATATGCGCCGTTTAGGCTTACACAGATAACCAATGTGCACGGTTTCAATATCAGCCCAGCTCCGGTTAAGGGCGAGTTTAAATAACATTGCCTGCCTGATCAATATAGTGAAAGGCTACCTGAAATCTTTCAAGTAGCCTTTGTGAAAAAGGCGGAGCTATTGAGTTAAATTTAAAAACCATTGTTCCGATACACCATCTATTGCAGCAGCGATAAAAAACCGCCCGTATGAACGAGCGGTTGGGTAAGTCTACAAATTAATGGATGTCTTTCCAATATTCTTTTTTCAGGAAATAAGCCAACGGCAACATTACGACCAGCAAGAAAATCAAGACAATATAGCCAATTTGCTTGCGTTGCAACTGCGCCGGCTCACCCATATAAACCATGTAGTTAACCAGGTCACGGGCGTAATCATCATACTCTTTGCTGATGACCTTGCCGTTGGGCAGACGGCGGCTGTGCAGGCCGGTTGACTCCCAATACAGTTTCGGCACCATCTCGCCGGTATGCTCGTCTTTCACCATCACCGGCTGGCCTTTGTCGTCTAGCTCCACCGCTTGAACACCCTGCTGTTCCCACAAGGGGTGGGGCATACCAGCCTTCGGAAAGACGGTGTTGTTCCAGCCTGACGGTGTAGTCGGGTCTTTATAGAAACCACGCATATAGGCATAGAGGTAATCTGCACCGCGTGAACGGGCAATCAACGTCAAATCGGGTGGTGCTACGCCCAACCATTTTGTCGCATCAGCCGGTGTCATGGCCGCCTGCATGACGTCGCCCACTTTATCAGTGGTAAACATCATGTTTTGCTTGATTTGGTCTTCAGTAAGACCGATATCTTGCAAACGGTTGTAGCGCATGCCACTAGCCGAGTGGCACGACAGACAGTAGTTGGTAAAAATCTGTGCACCGCGTTGCAGACTGACTTGGTCGCCCAGATCAATGTCTACTTTTTCGTAATTGGCATGACCACCCGCTGCCACTGCCATACTCATCGGCGCAGCTACCAGCAAGACAGCAAACCAGTTTTTAAATGTTTTATTCATTTTCGCTGCCCTCGTTAGATATTGGTTGCAAACAGGTAGGAACCAATGATGGTAATGGCCACATACACGAAGAACATTACTTTCTGTTTGGCTGTACCTTCGGTTACACGTTCCGGTACCGGACGGTCTTTATCCATTTTGGTGTAAAACGGCATACCCAAGAAGAATGCAAAGTAGATAAACGACAGGATGCGCGCAACGATGGTGCGGGTGTCAGTGGCCGCCAGTGCGCCCAAAATACCCAAGCCGATAAAGGAAATCACAAACAATACCAGCATGATTTTGAAAATCGGGCCGCGATAACGCACAGATTTAACCGGCGAGCGATCCAACCACGGCAGCAAGGCAATCAATACAACCGCTGCACCCATACCCAATACGCCCCATACCTGCGTACCGAAGAACGAAGGAATAGCACGCAAAATCGCGTAGAACGGCGTGAAATACCATACCGGAGCAATGTGTGCCGGCGTTTTCATCGGGTTAGCCGGGTCAAAGTTCGGCGCTTCCAAGAAGTAGCCGCCGCCTTCGGGAGCGAAGAACATAACCGCACAGAACACAATCAGGAATACTACGGTGCCCAAAATATCTTTTACGGTGTAATACGGGTGGAACGGAATGCCGTCGAGCGGGATACCGTTTTCGTCTTTCAGTTTTTTGATTTCCACGCCGTCGGGGTTATTCGAACCCACTTCGTGCAGGGCAATCAAGTGCGCCACCACCAAACCAATCAACACCAACGGAACGGCAATCACGTGCAGGGCGAAGAAACGGTTCAGGGTCACATCTGATACGTTAAAGTCGCCGCGAATCCAAGTAGACAAATCCGGGCCGATAACGGGAATGGCGGCAAACAGGTTAATAATTACCTGCGCACCCCAGAACGACATCTGCCCCCACGGCAGCAGATAACCCATAAAGGCTTCGGCCATCAGTGCAAGGAAAATCAACGAGCCGAACACCCACACCAGCTCGCGCGGTTTTTTGAACGAGCCGTAAATCAGGCCGCGGAACATATGCAGATACACCACCACGAAAAACATTGATGCGCCGGTAGAGTGCATGTAGCGGATAATCCAGCCGCCCGATACGTCGCGCATAATGTATTCGACCGCCGTAAAGGCTGCCGGCAGGTGGTATTGGTTCAGGTTGCCATCTGGTTTGTAGTTCATGGTCAGGAAGATGCCGCTGACTATCTGAATCACCAGTACCAGCAAGGCCAATGAGCCGAAGAAATACCAGAAGTTGAAGTTTTTGGGCGCGTAATATTCAGTTACGTGCTCTTTCACCATTTTAGACAAAGGGAAACGTGCGTCCACCCAGCCTAACAATGATTTGTTTTCATTATTGGTTTGGTTTGCCATGATAAGTCCCTTTATTTGTCGTCACCCACCAAAATGGTGGTGTCGGTCAGGTATTTGTAGGGCGGGATGATCAGATTGGTCGGTGCGGGCACGCCTTTGTAAACGCGACCGGCCAAATCGAATTTGGAGCCGTGGCACGGACAAAAGAAACCGCCTTTCCAGTCGGCACCCAAATCTGCCGGAGCCACATCAGGGCGGAATGTTGGAGAACAGCCCAAGTGCGTACAGATACCGATGGCCACAAAAATATTGGGCTTGATGGAGCGCAATTCGTTTTTGCAGTACTCAGGCTGATGTTCGACTTCAGATGTCGGGTCGGCCATTTGCCCGTCCAGCTTGGGCAGTTCCTGTTGCTGTTGCTCCGTGCGGTTCAACACCCAAATCGGTTTGCCCTGCCATTCGGCGGTCATCAACTGACCGGCTTCGATTTTGCTGACGTCCACCTCTACCGGGGCACCGGCCGCCTTGGCTTTTTCCGACGGGAAAAAGCTGGCCAGAAACGGCACAGCCACACCGGCGGCGGCGGCCGCTCCTGCGCCTGCGGTCGCCAGCGTCAGGAAACGGCGACGTCCTTGATTGATTTCTTTATTATCCATTATTCAGTCATCCTAAGATTTTTGGGAATACCGAGCCATTAAACCCCGCAATTCTAACCGATTTTGCCTACATACTTAAAGCATTATTTAAAATAACGTAAAGTTTTGCCGGATACTTTGATTTTAAGCAGGGTTTTTATCATCAAAAAAGTAAATATCAATACCAAACTGCGCTGCCAGCGCCGCTCCCAACGCCTGTACACCGTAACGCTCGGTGGCATGGTGCCCGGCACTGATAAATGCCACGCCGCTTTCCTGCGCCATATGATATTGCGACTCGGAAATTTCTCCGGTGATAAACGCATCCACACCCGCTTCGATCGCATTTTGGAAAAAACCCTGTGCACCGCCGGTACACCAGGCTACGCGCTTAATTTCGCGCGCAGCATCTCCGACTACAACAGGTTGCCGATCCAGCTTGCTCGCCAATTTCGCCGCTAATTGTGCCAAAGTGCACGGCTCTGCCAGGCGCCCTACATTTAAAAGATTTTGTTCGCCGGTTTGGCTTTCCAGCAACCAGCCCATGCGTTTGGCCAACTGGGCATTATTGCCCAACTCTGGGTGCGCATCCAGCGGCAGATGATAGCCGACCATATTAATCTGATGCTGCAACAAGGTGGCAATGCGCTGCTTTTTCCAGCCCGTAATCGTTACCGGCTCGCTGCGCCAGAAATAGCCGTGATGCACCAGCAGCATGTCTGCGCCCTGTGCCACAGCGCATTCCACCGCTGCCAGGCTGGCGGTCACGGCGGTCACGATTTTGCCCACGCTTTCCCGCCCTTCCACTTGCAGGCCGTTAGGGGCATAGTCTTTAAACATTGCCGTTTGCAGCGTACTGTCGCACCAAGCCAGAATTTCTTGTCTTGTGGTCATGTTCATTCCTTATATTTTATATTGCGCCCGATGCTCGGGATTCAGATGACTTGAACAGTTAGCTATGATACTGCGATACGATACCGGAGGCTACCTGAAAACTGGATGCGTTGAGGCTACCTGAAAACTGGATGCGTTGAGGCTACCTGAAAAGGATGTAAGAAAAGCTAGCGTTGTTTACAGTATTTGAAAGACAATACTGCATGAACATCCATAAAAACACCCGCCTTACCCCACATAACCGCCAAGCCATTT
>RRZU011787727.1_pt1 | contig 34039 bp, 31 predicted proteins | sample 2165561 | NCBI WGS metagenome assembly RRZU01 (sample SAMN10456909, study PRJNA506462) | wastewater metagenome | isolation source: wastewater sludge | place: USA: Moscow, Idaho | reverse complement strand
TAGGACGAGGGGTCGGCGTAGCTCGATTTGCTGGAAGACGCGGGCCGCCGAGGTCACGTCGGCCGAAGGGGCACCGCGGAGCTCAGGCGCGGGAGGTAGGGCCGCCGCGAGGTGGCGTCCGCATCGGCCTGTCGGACGCAGCGCGTCCGTGAGGCCACGAATACGTCGGTGGCAGACACGGCAATGAGGCGACGCACACGTCAGGAGGCAGAAGTAGGCAGCAACGGGGGTGGCGTACGCATCGGCCTGGCGGACGCAACGCGTCCGTGAGGCGACGTACGCGCCAGGGCGCAGACGCAAACGGCAATGGGCGACGTACACGTCGGGTAGCGGACGAAAACCCCCGCGAGGCGACGTACACGTCGGGTAGCGGACGTAGGCCGCCACGAGGCGACGTGCGCGTCGGGTGGGGGATGTAAATCCCTGGTGAGGATGACGTACGCGCCAGGTTTGGTCGAGATCGGGTGGCGGGGGCTTGCGCGGACAGCACGGCGGCTTGCACGGGGACGGCAGCGACGGCTCTACCCGGAACAGCAGCGATGGCCGGCGCAGATGCGCCGGCCATCGCCTGGAAACCCATCGGGAGTGCGGGATCGAACTCGTGAAACGCTCTCGGTCACCGTTCCCAACAGGATCGTGGCCGGGTGCTCCCCCCGAAACACCCGGCCACGAAATCTAGTTGGCTGATCAGGCCTTGGACTTGCGACGCCGGATCAAGACGGCGCCTGCGATGGCGAGAAGCAGACCCGCAGCTGCGAGAACCGCCGGAACTCCGGAACCCGTGTCAGCCAAGGACCATGTCGACCCCTGCGAAGTGACCGTCACCTTGACAGACGCCGTGGCTGCACGCCCGCTGGTCTGCCCTGTTGCGGTGACGGTGAAGTCACCAGCAGCGGTAACGCTCGGGACGGTGAAGGAGCTCTTGAACGTTCCGTCGGTGCCGACAACCGCGGTGCCGACCTTCACGCCGCCGAAGTCGAGATCGACGGTCTCACCGGGGAGGTAGCCCTTGCCGGTGATGCCCTGCTTCGCGCCGGGCTTGGTCGAACCGGTGTAATCGGGCAGGTCGATGCTCACGGCAACGGCGGCCGAGCAGTTGTTCGCAACGGAGGCCGGGTAGCTGTATTCAACGACCTGGTCGTAGAGCACACCGTTGGTCTTGAGCACGAAGTCAACGCCAGGCGCCTTGGTACCAGCCGGCTCGGTGATCTTCCACGTGAGGTTCTTGGTGCCCGAACCGGTGATCGTGTACGTCGCCTTGGCGACACGGTCGTCCCAAACCTGGACGGTCCACGTTCCGTCGCCCGTGGTCGTCACGGGGATCGTCACGATGCAACCGGACAGCGTCACCTTGCCGAACTTGCCGGACAGAGCTTCGGTGGTCTTGACCGCCTTGCTGCTGGTGGAGGTCGGCGCAGCGGAGGTAGGTGTCTTGGCGCAGCCAGCCGAGGTCGGGCTCGTGGAAGAGCCGGACTGGGTGGTGCAGGGCAGCGGAGACGACGAACTGGCGTCTGCCGACGAGCTGGTCGATGCGCTGGACGAAGACGTCGTCCTTGAGCACGGAGAACCCTGGCCGCCGTTGTCACTCACGCCAGTTGACGTTGGCGACTGCACGGGCACGGCCGACGTTGAGGTCGAACCGGAGCACGGCTTCGCTGTGCTCGAGTTGGTAGCTGTGCTGGTCGACTTGGACGGCTCCGACGTCGTCTTAGACGGCTCGGACGTGGTCTTCGACGGCTCGGACGTGGTCTTGGAGGCGCTCGCCGTCGAGGTCGGCTTGGTGGTGGTCGTGGCTGGCGCGCTGGTAGCCGGCTGGTCCTTGTCACCGACCTTCAGCGTGGCGTCCTTGTAGGTAACGGTCTGACCGCCGGACGTCTTGCACTTCGCATGGACAGCCAGTTGCTTGGCGTCGGTGTCTGGGACCTTAATGTCGAGAGACCAGTCGCCCGTCTTCGTGGTTGTCTTCCACGTGTCGGACGAGCCCTGGTCGCCGATCCACACGGTGATGTCCGCGGACTTTTCGCCGGCTTTGAGATCGCACTTCGCGGACACTGACAGCGAGTCGCCCACAGGTGCGGTGGTGGTGCTGAGGCGCAAGTCAAGGTTTTGCGCGTAGGCGTAGCTCGGCACCAAGGCAAAGGCCAGGATCCCGGCGACAAAGCCACCTGTCGCAACCCTCCATCGCCTTTTGATCTTCATTACATCGACCACGAACGTAGTCCTTCCCCACGGTGTTAACTCTGTGGAGGCTATCGCCATCAGGGGTCGCTTGTCCTGCGAACAGTGGACAAAGTTGGCCTCCCTCGCGGCCACTAGGGGTTCGACGTGAAAAAACTGTCTGGGTCGGTGGAACGGATCACCCAGGCGAGCAAGAGGCCCCAAGGACCCCGCCATTCAGACGACAGAAAAGGCGCGACACCTCGCGGTGCCGCGCCTTTCGACGAGTGTTGTTGACTACTTGTTCTTGCGGTTCTTATGCAGCCACATCGCGATGAATGCTCCGCCCACGGCGATAACCAGAGCTGCCAGCAGGGCCAGGGCCATCGAGATGCCCGAGCCGGTGTCGGCGAGCACGTCTCCGCGGGACGCCGTGCCGCCGTTTGCCCACGAGAGCCCGAATACCGCCAGACCAGCCACGAGGAGGACGACTGCAATGCGCTGGGTCTTCTCCATGTCTGTCACAAACTCCTCTGTCGCAGTGTCCGCGCGCCGCGAACCGGTGGCGGCCGTCGTCTCAGGATAGAACGTCGCTTCGCGATTCGTCGCCCGATGCACCGGGACACTCATGGTTTTTGATCGCCATAGGTGTCTGCGGGCGCTCGAACCCGACGTAGGGTGTGTTCATTCCTGTCGCGCGTGCAACGCGTCTCGTCGAGCGGTGCGCCACTCCACATCAAGGGGAAGCATGAAACTCGAAACCAACGAAGGCACCGTTGATCGGGCCATCCGCGCTGGGCTGGCAGGCGCGCTGGTGCTGGCAGGGCTGCGGGCAAGCAAGAAGCGCAACAAGGTGCTTTTCCTCGGACTGGCCACCTTCGTAGGCGCCACGGCAGCGAGCGGCTACTGTCCCGCCTACGCCTTCGCGGGATTCGACACGCTCGGCTACCGGACACCGGTGCTGAAGATGGGCGCCTGTGGTGGCGGGGATTGCAAGGAATGCTCCTGCAGTAAGTGACCTGCGATGACGCATTTGCCCTCGGACGCAGGCCTGGTCGAACGACCCGCCTTCACCTGCTTCATCTTGGACATGGACGGCACGATCGTCGACACGGCCGCCGACAATGCCCGGGCGGCCAACCTCGCGCTACGTGAGTTGGGATTCGATCCTCTACCAGTCGAGACCGTCACGTCGTACATCGGTGGCGGCGTCCCGCGCATCATGCGGCGGTGCCTGGGCGAATCGGCTGATGCCTATCTCGACAAGGCTGTCGACGCGTTCATGCGGCACTACGAGGCCGATCCGGTGGCCCTGTCCGTCCCCTACGCCGGGGTGGATGAGGCACTGGGGTACATCGTCGAACACGGCGGACGCATCGGTGTCGCCACACAGACACCCGAGGACCTGGCGCAAGAGATCCTCGATGGCGTCGACCTTGCGAGGTACGTCAACGTCGTCGTCGGACCCGAATCGGTGAAGAAGCGCAAGCCCGACCCCGAGCCGATCTTGAAGGTGCTCGGCGAGCTCGGAGGCACGAGCCACAAGGCGATCCTCGTCGGAGATGCCCCGTCGGACCTCCAGGCCGCACGCGCCGCTGGCGTCACGACCTGTGCCGCGCTGTACGGGTACGGGTCGATCGAGGCGCTCCGCGCCGAAGAGCCCGCGTACTCGATCACGCACTTCCCGGAGCTGCTCTCTCAGGTCGCGGTGAACCCCGGCGAGAACTGACACGCGCATTTGCGGCTGTTGTGCGACCCGCGAGGGCTGAACCGCGTGTGAGGTCGTAGCGTGTTGCAAGCGCACCGACCATCGGTGGTCGGGCCCAGACACGAGTGGGGACCGCCGTGACCGAATTGCCCGCCTTTCATTGCTTCATCTTCGACATGGACGGGACGCTGATCGACACGGCCCCCGACATCGCGCGGGCGGCCAACCGGACGCTCGTCGCCCTAGGACTCGATGCGCTGCCGCAGGAGACCGTCGCGTCGTACATCGGTGGCGGCATCCCGAAACTGTTGCAGCGCTGCCTAGGCGAGAAGACCGACGAGTACATGCAGCGGGCCTTGCCGACGTTCATGGAGTTGTACACGGCCGAACCGGCAGCGACGTCCACTGTGTACCCCGGTGTCCTGGACGCCCTGCGGACCGTCCGCGCGGACGGTGCGGTTGTCGGTGTGTGTACCCAGAAGGACGAGCCGATCTCGCTGGCGATCCTGGAGCAGTTGGGTGTCGCCCCTCTGGTCGACTATCTGGTCGGTCCCGAATCGGTCACCCACCGCAAGCCGCACCCGGAGCCCGTGCTGAAGGTCCTTCAAGGGCTCGACGTGACGGCCCACGAATCCATCTTTGTGGGTGACGCCGCCACCGACATTCAGGCCGCTCGAGCGGCAGGGGTCGTTTCGTGCGCGGCCACGTTCGGTTACGGCAGCGCCGAGAGCTTGCTCGCCGAAAGCCCCGGCTACGTCATCAACGACTTCGCGGAACTCCTCGGGCTGGTCCGGGCGAACTGACTCGCGCGCACGCCGACGTCGACCCACCCGGCCAACGTCTCCCCCCGGATCGCTGGCACCCCCAACCCTGTCGACGCTGGGAGCCCTAGCCGGCACGCGTCACGGCGGTGGTCCACAGGGCGGTCTCGAACCGTGTGCACATCCACCTTCCGGGCACCCGTCCGCGAATGAGCCGCAACGCGACCGCACGCGACTGACCGGCGACGACGAGATGAACCGCCACTTCGGCGACGGTGGGGGTGGTTGACTGCACGCGGGCCGAACGGAAGGCGATCGGTCGTCCTTCACCTGCGCGGTGCAGGTGCCCGATGGTCGCGACGACGTCGGGATGGGCCCATCGGTCCAGTTGTCCCAGCGGTCGTCGACCTTGCAGCGCCTCGACGATGGCCTGCGTCAGCGCGAGGACCGCCTGACGCTCCGACGGATCGATGCGCGAAAGCACACGGACCCGCGTGGTCTCGGCTGGGCTGGTCGGCAAGGGCGGCTGCGCGACGCGCGGCGTCTGGTAATCGCACACGAGTCGGCGGGCGGGCGGCCGTGGATCGGGGACCCTCGTGACGGTCGGTGTGGAGGTGTTGTAGGGCATGGAGTCAGTCTTGGGCGACCACGCGCTGCTGGACGGGGATCGGGTCGGCACGACCACACCCGGACACCACTCCCGGGGTCGCGGACAACACCTTGGCTTCGCCCATGGACGGGTCCACGGCCAGAGCGCCGACATCCCCCACAATGAGCACCATGACGAGTCTGGCCGAGCGAATCGACGCAACCACCATCGCGGACCTGCGCACCAGCGGCTCACAGAAGTGGGCGGATGCACAAGGTGCGATGGGTGCGTGGATCGCCGAGATGGACTTCGGTTTGGCACCCGAGATCGCCGCCGCCCTGGCAGACGCTGCGGCACGCGGGCTCTTCGGCTACCCGCCCACATCGCTCGGCAGTGATCTGCGCGCAGCGACCTCCGAGTTCATCTCCCGCGAGATGGGTTGGACCGTCAACGTCGACCAGATCGCTGCGGTGTCGGACGTCATCCATGCCCTCGCTTTGGTGATCTCCCGGTTCACGCCCGCCGGGTCCGCGATCGTTCTGCCCACACCCGCCTACATGCCCTTCTTGGACCTGCCGGTTGCCTTAGGCCGCGAGGTGCGTCAGGTGCCGCTGGTGCAAGACGATGCCGGCTGGCACCTCGACCTTGACCTCCTCGACGCCGCCCTGGAAGGGGCCGGGTTGCTGGTGTGGGTCGACCCGCACAATCCGATCGGCAAGACCTACACGCGTGCCGAGATCGAGGCCGTGGTGGACATCGTGGCGAAGCATCGCGATCTGCGGGTGTTCTCGGACGAGATTCACGCTCCCCTGCTGTACCCGGGTAGCCACCACGTCCCATATGCCAGCGTCAACGATGAGGCCGCCCGGCAGGCCATCACGGCCGTCTCGGCGTCGAAGATGTGGAACCTCGCCGGCATGAAGTGCGCCCAGATCATCTTCACCAACCCTGCCGATAAGCAGGCGTGGACGAAGGCCGTGGCGAGGACCGCCGTCGAGCCGTCGACACCCGGGATGGTGGCTAGCATCGCCGCCTACCGTGAGGGCGAACCGTGGCGCGCCGAGGTCTTGGACTACCTGGATCAGAACCGGCGCCTGGTCGGCGAGGTGGTGGGCACCCGGATGCCCGAGGTCGGGCTGCGGTTGCCTGACGCCACCTACCTGGCGTGGCTGGACTTTCGCGAGTTGCAGGGGGCGCGATCCCCGCGGGACTACCTGCTGGACGAGGCTGGCGTGCAGTACACCGAGGGCGCGCTGTGTGGGGTGGCCGGGGTCGGGTTTGTCCGCATGAACTTCGCCACCCCGCGCTCGGTCCTCGCCGAAATGCTGGACAAGACGGCGTCAGCCGTCGAGCGCCTGCGACTCGACGGCTGACGACACCCAGAACCGGTCAGCCTGGCCGCGGTGCGCCCTTGCGGGCGTAGCGCATCCAGGTGATGACCACGCACATCACGGCCCAGACGATCCCGACGATGTAGAAGTTGACGGCCCCGATCGTCGCGATGCCGACGCCGAAGAAGAACGGTCCGAAGGCCGCGATGGCGGCCGTCCAGCCGATCACACCGCCCGCTTGGCGACGCTCGAAGATCATCGGCATCTGCTTGAACGTCGAGGCGTTACCGATGCCGGAGAACAAGAAGATGGCGAGCATGCCCCACAGGAACTGATTGAACCCCGCCTGCAGGCTGGCCGCCGAGCTCAGGTCGGGTGTCAGCGCCGGGATCGTGAACGCGATGGACGCGATCAGGCCGATTCCGGAGATCAGCGTCCAGATGGCCCCGCCCATCCGGTCCGTCAGGGGCGCAAAGAGGAACCGTGCTCCGGCACCGATGAGCGGTCCGAGGAACACGAACTTGACGGGGTCGGGGATGACGTACCCGGCCACCAGGACCGTCGCGGTCGCTCCGGATCCGCTGACGATGGCGTCGTTACCCGTGCCGTAAAGGTTCGTCATCAGCAGCCCGAACTGCGCGGCAAGGCCGGAGAAGGTGCCGAACGTCATGATGTACAGCAACGTCATGAGCCAGGTGTCGGTGTTGCTGAAGATGTCGAACTGCTGCCGGATGCTGGCCTTGACCGGGACCGACTTCAAGAAGGTCCACGCGATCCCCGCGCCGATCACCATCAACGGGATCCAGATGAACGCCGCGTTCTGGTACCAGACCTCCTGCGAGGGCTTGCCGGGGACGCTCAACTGCTGGCTGGTGCCGATGAATCCGAGGAACGACAAGGCGACCAAGTACGGCGTCAGCAACTGGACGATGGAGACGCCCAGATTGCCGAGTCCTGCCTGCAGCCCCAGGGCCGTGCCCTGCTTGCTGCGCGGGAAGAAGTACGACGTACTGGGCATGAAGCCCGAGAACGCGCCACCACCGATCCCGGCGAGGAAGGCCAGCACCATCAACTCCATGTACGACGTGTCGGGCGACTGAACCCGCACACCCCACCCGAGGGTGGAGAAGATCAGCAGGAGGGTGGTCAGGGACACGAGCTTGCGCGTGCCGAGGATGGGCGGGAGCACCATCCACGCCAGCCGGAACAGTCCGGCGGACAGCCCTGGCATGGCGGCCATCCAGTACAACTGCCCGGATGACAGGGAGAAGCCGAGGGCGGTCAGTTTGGGGATGATCGCGCTGGGCAGGAACCACGCGATGAAGGCGAGGGTGAGGCAGAACGTCGTGATCCACAGGGTCCGCCAGGCCAGGCGGGAGTCCCATGTCTCTGCGTTCTCGGGGTCCCAGGAGGTCAACCACTCTCCCGAGCTCTGGGACTTGGTGGAGGTCATACCAGTTTCTCCTCTCGCTCCTCGGCAGAGCGTTGGACGGGCTCGGTTGCGGAAGGTTCGGGGTCGCCGGCCGGCTCGGGGCGTTCCACGTGGCGAGACAGTTCAGGCGACTCGTTGTGCAGCATCGCGACGACCGTCCAGTGCATCCAGACGATGCACAAGACGACGAGGATGAACAGCACGAAGAACGTGCTGGACGGGAAGCCAGACCAGGCCTTGGTGTAGGCGAACAGCAGAGGGAGCAGGAAGCCCCCCAGCCCGCCGAGCATGCCCACGAGACCGCCGACAGCGCCGACGTCACCGGGGAAGTACTCGGGAATGTGCTTGTACACGGCCGCCTTGCCGACGCCCATCGCGCACCCGAGGATGAAGACCAAGATCGCGAACGGGACGAGGCTCATCGCGTACCCGAGGTGTTCGGTCTGGCTGCCGTCGGCCTGAACGATGACGAGGTGCCCGTTGGGCATCATCAAGATCGCCGAGGCGACAAGCATGATGCCCAGCGACCAGTACATGACGCGGCGCGGTCCCAGCTTGTCCGACAGCCACCCGCCGACGGGCCGCAGCAGGGAGGCCGGGAAGATGTAGGTGGCCGTGAGATATGCGGCAACCTGGAGTGAGACGTCGAAGTTGTCCATGTAGTACGTCGGTAGCCACGACGCCAGCGCCACGTAGGCACCGAAGAAGGCCACGTAGTACAGGCTGAACCGCCACACGCGGATCTGGCGCAGGGGGGCGAACTGGCTGGCCAGTGAGCGAGTGGCTCCCGGCGCGCGGTCGTGTCGTGGGGCGAGGAACCAGGTGGCGACCGCCATGGCCAGCAGCAGCACGGCGTACAACACGGGGATGAACCGCCACCCGCCGGGGAAGATGCCGAAGTACATCACGCCGACGGTGGTCCCGGCGATGAGCGGCGGACCGACGAACTTGGTGACCGAGGCCCCCACATTCCCCGCGCCGAAGAGTCCCAGCGCGAAGCCTTGATGCTCGCGCGGCTGCCAGGCGGAGTTCCACGCGATGCCGGAGCTGAACGAGTTCCCCGCGAACCCGACGAGGAACGCCACGGCCAGCAGCGCCCAATACGAGTCCGCCAGCGAGACCAGATACGCCGGGACGGCCGAGGCCAGCAGCAAGATGGTCATCACCTTGCGCCCACCGATTCGGTCGGTGATCAGGCCCGCCGGAAGGCGCCAAAGCGAGCCGTTGAGCACCGCGACGGCGACGATCCAGGAGAACTGCACCTCCGAGAGGCCGTACTCGACGCTGATGGGCTTGCCGAGGATGCCGAACATCATCCAGGCCGCGAACATCAGCGTGAACCCGATGGTGGACAGTGTGAGGACGCGCGTCGCCCCGGCCCTGTCGTAGCCTCGCGGGCTCGCGGGGTCCGGACCGGGTGAGACGTCGGTCGGTGTAGTGATCGATGTCGACATCAGATCCTCCTGATAGAGAGGATGCTAATCCTCTATTTGCGACGAGGGGACCGTATCGAGTGATTGGAAGGGCTGTCTACTAGCTCACTTACAAACGCTGTCCACTAAAAAATCCGCTAAACCCCGGATATGGACTAGTCGCGAGCCTGGTGGATGTGAGAAACTGAGGTCCGTGAATGCCGAACAGGCACCGGGGGGAGCCGGGGGCGCTGATGCGTTAGCGTCCCCGGTTCGGCGGTCCATCATGGGTCTGCTCAGCCGCTACGCCGACAAGACGAGCCCGCCCGAGTCCGGTATCGACGCCGGCGGAATGACCGCCGCTCAACTCGCCGAAGATCTGGATCTTCACGTGACGACGGTTCGCTTTCACCTCCACCATCTAGAAGACGCCGGGCTCGTGGTCTCGCACTTCACAGCCGTGTTCGGCGTCGGTCGGCCGCGCAAGGTGTTCGCCCTCGCCCCCGCTCCCGAGACGGAAACGGCCGTCAGCGGCGAGTCCCATCACAAGCGCCTGGCAGCCCTGCTGGCAACGTCGTACAGCTCTGGCCTCTCGCCGGAGGACGTGGGAGAACGGTGGGCTGACGAGAACATCCACCTCACCGCAGGGACGCCCGCCACCACGCCGGGAGCGTGGCTTTCAAAGATGGGACAACTCGTCGACATCCTCGGACAGTGGGGATACGGGACGAACGTCACCACCACAGACGGGGGACGCTCGTGCCGCATCGACCTGTTCGATTGCCCGTTCATGGATGTTGCCCGCGCGAACCCCGACGTCGTGTGCGGCATACATCGGGGACTGTTGACCGGGACTCTCAACCAGTTGGGTGAGGATCAGGTCGACGTGTCGCTGCAGCCATTTGTCGGTCCCCGCCTCTGTCACGCACGCATTCGCACGGACCGCGCCTTCCAGTCCTACGAAGAGGAGTCTCCCGATGAGCCTTGAGAGCCCGATCCAGCAGGCCCTGATCTCGGGGCGACGCTTCTTCACCAAGGCCGATGTCTCCGGCGATGACCGCTCGGTCTACAAGAAGGGTGGCCGCCAAGGCGACGTCTTCTACCGTGAGCGGTGGAGTCACGACAAGGTCGTTCGCTCGACCCACGGGGTCAACTGCACGGGTTCGTGCTCCTGGAAGGTCTACGTCAAGGACGGGATCATCACCTGGGAGGCGCAGCAGACCGACTACCCGAGCACGGGCGCCGACCGGCCCGAATACGAGCCTCGCGGGTGTCCGCGCGGCGCAGCGTTCTCCTGGTACACCTACAGCCCGACGCGCGTGCGCTATCCGTACGTGCGCGGTGTGTTGCTGGACCTGTACCGCACCGCCAAGCGGCAGTACGGCGATCCGGTGGTCGCGTGGGGCGCCATCGTCCAAGATCCCGAGGCCGCGCGCGCGTACAAGAGCGCTCGCGGTAAGGGCGGCCTCGTCAGGGCGAGTTGGGACGAGGTCACCGAGATCGTCGCAGCAGCCCACGTGTACACGGTCAAGCGCTGGGGACCCGACCGCATCGCGGGCTTCTCGCCCATCCCGGCGATGTCGCCGGTGTCGTACTCGTCCGGGTCACGGTTCTTGGAGCTCATCGGTGCGCCGATGCTGTCGTTCTACGACTGGTACGCAGACCTGCCGAACGCTTCGCCGCAGATGTTCGGCGATCAGACCGACGTCCCCGAGTCGGGCGACTGGTGGGATGCCGGGTACCTGTTCATGTGGGGATCGAACGTTCCGGTCACCCGTACCCCCGACGCGCACTGGATGACGGAGTCCCGGTACCGCGGCCAGAAGGTCGTCGCCGTCGCGCCGGACTACGCCGAGAACGTCAAGTTCGCCGACGAATGGGTGACCGTGTCTCCCGGCACCGACGGAGCCATGGCGATGGCGATGGGGCACGTGATCCTCAGCGAGTACTTCACCGGTTCGGTGCCATCGTTCTTCGCCGACTACAACAAGCGCTTCACGGACCTGCCGTACCTCATCTGCCTCGAACCAACCGAGGTCGACGGGGTCGCCACGTACCGCCCGGGCAAGTACCTCGTGGCCGGGGACATCGATCATCCCGACGGCGGCACCGAGAACCAGATGTGGAAGCCCGCGGTCATGGACGCCACGACCGGCGACGTGCGCATCCCGCGCGGCGCGATCGGGCACCGCTACGGGGACGAGGGCGTCGGTCAATGGAACCTCGATCTCGGCGACATCGATCCGGCCCTGACGCTGTACGACGCACAGGACGGGGCGCCCGAGAGCGTTGAGGTATCCCTGCCCCGCTTCGACGCCGCGGACGGCATCGTCGTCCACGAACCGCGCGGTGTCCCGGTGCGGCGCGTCGGCGGCCGGCTCGTAACCACCGTCTTGGACCTCGTGCTCGCGCAGTACGGCGTCAAGCGCGAGGGACTTCCCGGTGTGTGGCCGACTTCGTACGACGACGCGAGCGTCCCGGCCACCCCAGCGTGGCAGGAACAGCACACCGGCGTACCCGCCGCCCAGGTCACGCGGCTCGCCCGCGAGTGGGCCAAGAACGCGCTCGACACCAACGGGCGCGGCATGATCCTGCTGGGCGCGGGCACGAACCACTGGTACCACTCCGACCAGATCTATCGTGCGATCTTGCTGCTCACCACCATCACCGGTACCCAGGGTCGCAATGGCGGCGGATGGGCTCACTACGTCGGCCAAGAGAAGGTCCGGCCGATCATGGGCTTCCAGCACATGGCCTTCGCCTTGGACTGGCAGCGCCCGCCGCGACACATGAATCAAACGGCGTACTGGTACGTCAACACGTCCCAGTACCGCTACGACACCTTCACCGCCGACGATCTCGACTCCGGCACGGGCGTGTTTGCCGACAAGACCGTGATGGACCTGTTGTCTCAGTCGGTGCGCGCTGGCTGGACGCCCAGCTACCCCACATTCGACCGCAGTTCGTTGACCCTGGCCGACGAGGCCGAGGCCGCTGGCATGGACGCGCCGTCGTACGTGGCTCGCGAACTCAAGGAAGGGCGACTGAAGTTCGCCGTCGAGGATCCCGAGCACGAGGACAACTACCCGCGCGTGCTGTCCCTGTGGCGCTCGAACCTGCTGGGCAGCTCGTCGAAGGGCAACGAGTACTTCCTGCGGCACCTCCTGGGCACCGACAGCTCCGCCAGAGCCGCAGAGGCGTCGCCCACACAACGACCCCGCACGGTCCGCTGGGCCGACGAGGCTGGTCAGGGCAAGCTCGACCTGCTGCTCACGATCGACTTCCGGATGACCAGCAGCACGATCCTCAGCGATGTCGTCTTGCCTGCGGCGACCTGGTACGAGAAGCACGACCTGTCGACGACCGACATGCATCCGTTCGTGCACTCCTTCAATCCGGCCATCTCGCCGCCCTGGCAGACCAAGTCGGACTGGGAGGCGTGGAAGGCGATCGCCAAGCGCTTCAGCGAACTCGCGGCCGATCACCTCGGAACCCGCAAGGACGTCATCGCCAAGCCGCTGTGGCATGACACCCCCGAGGCCATGGCTACCGAACACGGCGTCGTGCGCGATTGGCGGTTGGGAGCCGACCACCCAGAGGGGTGCGATCCCATCCCCGGCAAGACGATGCCGGTGATCGCCGTCGCCGAGCGCGACTACGCGGCCGTGTACGACAAGATGACGTCCATCGGTCCCCTCATGGACAAGATCGGCATGCGGACCAAGGGTGTCGACTACGACGTCACCCGCGAAATGAACATCTTGCGGGATCGCCACGGCGTGGTCCGCGGCGGCCCGTGCGACGGGCAGCCGAAGGTCGAAACCGACATTCAGATGGCCGATGCGATCTTGCATTTGGCCGGGGTGTCGAACGGGCACCTCGCCACCCAAGGGTTCAAGACCATGGAGAAGCGGACCGGCACACAACTGCACGACCTGGCCGCCGAGCACGAGGGCAAACAGATCACCTTCGCCGACACCCAGGTCGCTCCCGTCCCGGTCATCACGTCACCGGAGTGGTCCGGCTCGGAATCGGGCGGGCGTCGCTATTCACCGTTCACCATCAACATCGAGCGGCTGAAGCCGTTCCACACCTTCACCGGGCGCCAGCAGTTCTACGTGGACCACGACTGGTTCCTCGGGATGGGCGAGATGCTGCCGGTTTACAGACCACCGCTCAACATGACGTCGCTGTTCGGGGAGGCCCCCATCGGCGAGCAGAACGAGTTGGGCGTCTCCGTGCGGTACCTGACCCCGCACAACAAGTGGTCGATCCACAGCGAGTACCAGGACAACCAGTTCATGTTGTCGCTGTCGCGCGGCGGCCAGTCCGTGTGGATCTCCGACAAGGACGCGGCCAAGGTCGGCATCGCCGATAACGACTGGATCGAGATGGTCAACCGCAACGGCGTTGTGGCTGCCCGCGCGATTGTGTCTCACCGCATGCCCGAGGGCACGGTCTACATGCATCACGCTCAGGACCGGTTGATCGACGTGCCGCTGACCGAGCGCGATGGCAAGCGTGGCGGCATTCACAACAGCCTTACGAGAGCGGTGATGAAACCGAGCCACTTCGTGGGCGGGTACGCCCAACTCTCGTACTTCTTCAACTACATCGGTCCGGTCGGCAACAACCGGGACGAGGTCACGATGATCCGCAAGCGGACGGCGAAGGTGGTGTACTGACATGCGCGTCATGGCACAGATGTCGATGGTCATGAACCTCGACAAGTGCATCGGCTGCCACACCTGCTCGGTGACCTGCAAGCAGGCGTGGACGAACCGTCCGGGCACCGACTACGTGTGGTTCAACAACGTCGAGACGCGGCCCGGTCTCGGGTACCCGCGTACGTACGAGGACCAAGACGAGTGGAAGGGCGGCTGGGTCCGCAAGCCCAACGGCCGGATCGCGCTGCGGGCCGGTGGGCGGCTTCGCAAGCTGCTCAGCATCTTCTCCAACCCGAAGCTGCCGTCGCTGCAGGACTACTACGAGCCGTGGACCTACGACTACGAGACGCTGCTGACCTCGCCGCAGACCGACACGTTCCCCGTGGCGCGGCCCAAGTCGCTGGTCACCGGCGAGAACATGAACATCGAGTGGTCGGCCAACTGGGACGACGATCTTGGCGGGTCCCACGAGCACGCCGCCCGCGACGTGATGCTGAAGGGGATCGAGGACAAGGTCCGCTTCGAGTTCGAGAAGACCTTCATGTTCTACCTGCCCCGCATCTGCGAGCACTGCCTGAATCCGGCCTGTGCGGCGTCGTGCCCGTCCGGCGCGATCTACAAGCGTTCCGAGGACGGGATCGTGCTCGTCGACCAGGACCGCTGCCGCGGCTGGCGGATGTGCGTGTCGGGCTGCCCGTACAAGAAGGTCTACTTCAACCACAAGACGGGCAAGGCGGAGAAGTGCACGTTCTGCTACCCGCGCATCGAGGTCGGAATCCCGACCGTGTGTTCGGAGACGTGCGTCGGACGGCTGCGCTACCTCGGGCTGGTGCTCTACGACGCCGACAAGGTGTTGGAGGCCGCGTCGGTCGAGAATGAGCAGGACCTGTACGAGGCCCAACGCTCCTGCTTCCTCGACCCGAACGACCCCGAGGTGCAGCGGGCCGCGACCGAGGCGGGCATCCCCGCCGACTGGATCGACGCCGCGATCAAGTCTCCCGTCTGGGCGCTGATCTCGAAGTACCAGGTGGCTCTGCCGCTGCATCCGGAATACCGCACGATGCCGATGGTGTGGTACATCCCGCCGCTGTCCCCCGTCGTCGATGTCATTCGTGACACCGGGTCGGACGCCGAGGACCGAGGCAACTTGTTCGCCGCGATTGACGCCCTGCGGATCCCCGTGGAGTACCTGGCCAACCTGTTCACCGCCGGAGACACCGCTCCGGTCGACCGGGTGCTGCGCAAGCTGGCAGCGATGCGGTCGTACATGCGTGACATCAACCTCGGTGACGAACCCGACGAGTCGATCCCGGCCAGCGTCGGCATGACCGGCACCCAGATGTACGAGATGTTCCGGCTGCTGGCCATTGCCAAGTACAAGGACCGTTACGTCATTCCGACGGCCCACGTCGAGCAGGCCCACGCGCTCGAAGAACTCGCGACCGACTGCCCGGTCAGCGAGTACGGCGGCGGTCAGCAGGACATGTTCGGCAAGGGTTCGGGATTCCCCACGCCGGTGGCGGTCGAGAACTTCCGGATCATGGCCGAGCGTCAGACTTCGGACGGTCCCAGCGGCCCCGACCAGAGCGGTCGCGTGAACCTGCTGACCTGGGACGGGAGGGGAACCCCCGACGGGATGTTCCCGAAGCGGTCGGCGAACGGCAGCGGGGAGGCGAACTAATGGGACTCCTGTCACGAAAGAACCGCCCGCCGCAGGGCGTCCAGCGGACGTGGGCTGCGTGCTCAGCGCTGCTGGATTACCCGACGGAAGACCTGGTGTCCGCCCTCGACGACGTTGCCGCGCTGGTGCCGGACAACGCGAACGTCGGCGGGTTGATTGACCATCTGCGCGGGCAGGATGTGCGCACCTCCCAGGAGGAGTACGTCGAGACGTTCGACCACACCCGCAAATGCTCGCTGTACCTCACCTACTACGCCTACGGAGACACCCGCCGCCGAGGCCTCGCGTTGCTGGAGTTCAAGAACGCCTACCGCACCGACGGAGTCGTGTGGGACGACGAATGCGGTGAACTGCCCGACCACCTGTGCGCGGTGCTCCAGTACGGTGCGACCGTCAACGCGGACACGACTTGGGCCCTGTTGAACGATCACAGGGCCGGCGTCGAGATGCTGCGCATCGCGCTCGCGGACTGGCGCAATCACGACGGATCGACCGGCTCACCGTGGCACGGCGCCGTGCGTGCCGTGTGCGACACGCTGCCGACCCTGTCCGGCGACCAGTCCGAGGCCGTGCGCCGACTCATCGCGCAGGGTCCCCCGGCAGAGAACGTGGGACTCGGCTACGGAACGGACCCGGCCCTGCAGACCGGTCCGACCCTCATTTCTGGTTCGACCATCCCGGTAGGAGCGCCACGATGAGCATTTTCCTGTGGGTCATCGTTCCGTACATCTGCCTCGCGACGTTCGTCATCGGACACGTGTGGCGCTATCGCTACGACAAGTTCGGCTGGACGACGCGGTCCTCCCAACTGTACGAGAGCCGGTTGCTGCGCCTGGGGTCACCCCTGTTCCACTTCGGGATGCTCGGCGTCGTCGTTGGACACTTCATCGGGCTGTTCATCCCGGAGTCGTGGACGGCCGCCGTCGGCATCGACGAGAAGACCTACCACCTCATCGCGGTCGGTGGCGGGCTCGTTGCCGGCACGATGACCGTCGCCGGGTTGGCGATCTTGATCTTCCGCCGTCGCACAGTGGGACCGGTCTTCTCCGCGACGACCCCGATGGACAAGGTCATGTACGTGTTCTTGGGTGCGATCATCGCGCTCGGCATGTGGAACACCATCGCGATCTCGATCTTCGAGGTTGGTGGGGACTACAACTACCGTGAGGGCGTTTCGGTCTGGTACCGGTCGTTCCTCATGTTCCAGCCGCAGCCCGAGCTCATGGCCGAGGCGCCCCTCGGGTTCCAGTTGCACGCCTTGCTGGCGTTCGGCCTGTTCGCCCTATGGCCCTTCACTCGACTCGTCCACGTCTTCTCGGCGCCGCTGGGGTACCTGACCAGGCCGTACATCGTGTACCGCTCCCGCGATGCGCACGACACGAAGCAGCGCGGTTGGGAACGCGTCGGTAGCTGACCCGTACAAGCCACTCACAGGTTGCCCACAGGCTCCCTAGGTTTCCCTCACAGCCACGTCACACAGGATCGGAGTCACGATCCGCGAGACGTGGGGTGAAGATGACCGACACACTGACACAACCGATTGGCACAACGGCCAGCCGCGCACCTGCGCCTGCTCGGCGTTCCATGCGATCGGTGACCGTCCCGTCCTGGTGGCGTGATGCTGTCGGTGCGGCGACCTGGCTGAGCATGCTCATCGTCGTGGCGCTGTGGGTCGCCGGGGGCGGCATCCAGGCCATGGACTCCCTGGCGGGAGCCCTCACCAGTCTGGGACGGATCACGGCCCTCGTCGCGTCCGACCTGTTGTTGATCCAGGTGCTGCTGATGGCCCGGATCCCCATGGTCGAGCGGTCCTACGGACAAGACGAACTCACCCGCCGTCACCGGCTCGTCGGGTTCTGGTCGTTCTGGTTGATGATCGCCCACGTCGTGCTGATCGTCATCGGCTACGCGGTCACAATCCAGGCCAACGTCTTCGTCGAGTTCTGGAACCTGGTCGTTGACTACCCCGGCATGCTGCTCGCCCTGGTAGGGACGCTGCTGCTGGTGATGGTGGTCGCCTTGAGCATTCGAGCTGCCCGCAAGAAGCTGCGGTACGAGGCCTGGCACCTCATTCACCTGTACGCCTACCTCGGCGTCGGTCTCGCTGTCCCTCACCAGTTGTGGACCGGTCAAGAGTTCCTGAGCAGCCCCGTGGCGACCATCTACTGGTGGACGTTGTGGGCCGCAGCCGCCGCGGCGATCATCATCTTCCGGATCGTGCTGCCGCTGGCCCGCTCGGCCTACTACGGCCTTCGGGTCACCCACGTGGTTCGCGAAACGCCCGACATCGTTTCGGTGTGGATGCAAGGCCGTCACCTCGACAAGATGCCCGTCACCGCAGGACAGTTCTTCACCTGGCGATTCATGTCGGGCAAGGGCTGGACGCGCGGACATCCGTACTCGTTGTCGGCCGCACCGACCGAGGACACCCTGCGCATCACCGTCAAGGATCTCGGGGATGGCTCGCACGCCCTCGCCGACGTGAAGCCCGGGTCCCGCGTGCTCATCGAGGGTCCCTACGGACGCCTCACGGGATCGGTGCGGACCCGTCGCAAGGTCACCTTGTTGGCGTCGGGGATCGGCGTCGCCCCTCTTCGGGCCCTGTTGGAGGACCTGCCGCAGGCTCCCGGTGATGTGACGTTCGTCTACCGGGCCCGCAGCACCGCCGATCTGGCGCTGCGCCGGGAGATCGATGAGATCGCGCAGCGGACCGGCGCACGCGTCGTGTACCTGGTCGGACCCCGCTTGCAGGGACGTGACACCTGGCTCCCCGAGTCCGCTGGCGCCCTGAGCGACGTGGAGGCCCTGCAGCGCATCGTCCCCGACATCACCGCCAACGACATCTACCTGTGCGGCGCCGAATCGTGGATGGCGGCGGCCCGGACCGCTGCCTTGGAGGCTGGCGTGCCCAAGAAGCAGATCCACGTCGAGCACTTCGCCTGGTGACCAACCCAACACCGTGAATTCCCAACCAACCCTGTGAATCGGAGCAACCACAATGCGCAAGATCGTTGCGGCAGTCATGGCTACCTTCAGCGGCCTCGTCTTGTTGTTCAGCTACCACACCAGCACGAACAGCACCGAGGCGGAGGCCAGCTCGGACGACTCAGCAGCTGACACAACCGTCCCCACGAACTCAGCGAGTTCGTCCCCGTCGACGTCCACGGCGTCGTCCACGCCTTCGACGTCCACCACGTCGGCGACGCCGGCCGCCACCACATCGAGTGCGGCGAGTTCGGGCACGTACACGGGCACGGCGATCAATACCCAGTACGGCAACGTGCAGGTGCGCATCACCGTCGCAAATGGCAAGGTCACCGCGTCGGAGGCCATCCAGTACCCCAACAGGGACCACAAGGATCAAGAGATCAACAGCTACGCGATCCCGATCTTGAACTCCGAGGCCGTCACGGCTCAGAGTGCGTCGATCGACGCCGTGTCGGGCGCGACGTTCACTAGCCAGGCTTACAAGCAGTCCCTGCAGTCCGCCCTCGATCAGGCCCACCTGTGACCGATCTCGCATCCTCAGACGCTGCCGGGGGTTCGCGTCCGCTCATGGATCAGTCCACGACGGACGTGCCCCGCCGAGCGTTCGTTCAGCAGATCATGGGCATCCCGATCTCCGTGCACGTTCGCGGTCCAGCCGTTCACGATGCCGGTGTAGAAGGTGCCGTCGGACAGGCCTACGCCGCACTGCGCGCGGACGACGACATGTTCAGTACGTGGAAGCCGGATTCTCCGATCAGCAGGATCGCCGACGGACGGGACCGGTTGGAGGATGCCCCACCACGAATCCACCTCGTCGAGCAGTTGTGCCGTGAAGCCGAGCACCGGACCGAGGGGTCCTTCACCGCCTGGCTGCCGACCGAGGACGGGCGCCTGGTCTTCAACCCGACCGGTCTCGTCAAGGGCTGGGCGGTCGGCGAGGCGACCGCCGGACTGGTCGAGGCTCTTCGGCCGCTGGGCGCCTACGACGTCTTGGTCTATGCGGGCGGCGACATTGCCCTGCACTGCACCCGCACCGACACCCCGGATTGGGTGGTCGCCGTCGAGGACCCCCGCAGTCCGAACCGGGTTCTGCGCACTTTGAGCATGCGCACCGGCGCGGTCGCGACGTCGGGAACGGCCGCGCGAGGTCACCACATCGTCGACCCCCGGACCGGTGGACCCGCGTCGTCGCTGCTGTCGGCAACGATCATTGGGCCCGACCTCACCTGGGCCGACGTGTACGCGACGGCGGCGTTCGTCAAGGGCCCGGCCGGGGCCGCCTGGATCACCACGCTGGCCGACCACGCGGGAATCCTCGTCGGGCTCGATGGCAAGATCACCCAGGCGAGTTCGCACGGAGGTACGCGTCGGGCCGGATGACCGGCGAACGCACTAGCGTCGGTGTGGTCAGGTACCGCGCCGCGACCTCGTTGAGTGCCCGAAGCGACGGAGACTGCTCCCCCCAGGAAGCGAGCGACGTGGACATCGAACCCCTGACGCGGGTGACATCGAGCGGGCAGTACTACATCGATGTCCACGACGCCGACGGTCGCACGGTGGAGTCGATCCTCCTGCCCCAAGACTCGCGGTACGACCAACCCACCATGGACGAGGGTACGCACTACTACGCCAAGGTCTACGACACCGATCAGCCCCCACTCGTGGGGATCTACCGGCGCACTGTCACCGACGGCGAAAGCGTCGACCACCACTGGTCCTCGTTGGAGGCCAGTTGGATACGTAGCGCGTGGCTGCTGCCCTACGCCGTGGGACGAGGCGAAGAACCGCTCCGTGCCATCAGTGAGCGCGCCGCCGTCTACATCATCGAACGGCTGCGAGTCCGCACGGAGTCGCTCCACCTTGCGCGCGTCGTCGGCCCCGGTGTCTACTTTCTCGACACCCCTGACGGTGACGGAGTCGTCGGCGAGACCGTCGCGTTCGACGTCGACGCGCCGTCCGCAAGCCCCAGTCGCGAGAGTGGCGTCCACTACTACGCGATCAACTACCACCTCCCCAACTGGGCGGGTCCGGAGATCTATCGAAGGACCGTCGTCCGGCATCTCGTGCACGACCAGACGTGGTCGCTGAAAGACAGGGACTGGGCGGACACGCCGACCCTGCTGACGTACGAGCCCGGCCACGACGACACGATGCTGCGGGCTATCAGCGAGCGGGTGGCAACCTACGTCATCGATCACCGTCAGGCCGTGTACGAAAGCGACCCCTGGCGCCTCTTCCATGAGTGAGGGGCCGTCCACGTCAAACGTGAGCGGCTGAACACTGGGGCGCACCCCGGCGCCACGCTGAGACCGACGACCGTGCTCTCCCCCCAGGAAGCGAGTGGCGTTTCGTGAACCGCACCACCCGTGGCGGCCCGGTCGTGCACGTGATTCGCGAGGGTGCCTTCTACATCGACATTCCCGGTCACGACGGGACGATCATCGAATCGATCCTGTTTCTCGCGGGATCGTCCATCGATCTGCCCAGCCGCAAGGTCGGCGTCCACTATTACGCGATGTACGACTTTCCCCCGCCCCGCGTCGGGGTGCGCATCTACCGCCGCACCGTGACCAGCGCCCGTTCGCAGGACCACATGTGGTCAGTCCGGGACAACGGGTGGATCCGAACGGCCTGGCTGCTGCCCTACGCCGTCGGGCGCTGCGACGAACCCCTCCGAGCCATCAGCGAACGCGCCGCCTTACACATCATCGAAATGACCCAGGCCTACTTCGACGCCGACCCCTGGTAACCACAAGAGACACTGCGCGGTCCCTCAACCAGCGCCGCCAATCTGCTCGCGTGCCCCTTGGGTCATTTCGTGAGCAGAGCTCCCGGATAGGGCTCCTCGGTTCCATCGGCGGGAACGATCCAGCCTGGTCCCAGCAACCTTCGCACTTCCGCCCACGGTTGGTTTGAACGGCGCTGATCAGGAGGGTACGAAGGGCCGAGCCACCGCCAGTCGTCGATCTGCCAGTCGCCCAACTGAGTACTCCACAGCATGTCGACGTCGTAGAAGTACCACTTGAGGGCCACGTTGCTCAGGTCATCAACAGTGCCCACACCCTTAACGCCCGGGAACCACACTCGAACCGTGACCGCGGTCGGTGTCGAACGATCGGTCTTTAACACCTTGTAGACCCCGTAACGTGGAAACGCCTGCACGTAGACGCGCTCGTCCGCACTGATCTTCCCGTTGCGCACCACTTCACCGTTCGCATTCATGCTGAGTTGCTCACGGACTTCGGCTGATCCCTGCGTGAAGTCGTGCCGCTCAATGTTGGCGGCGGTATTCGTCCGTGCGTGCAACTGCGGTTCCGTTGCTGGCAACAGGCGTGCTAAGGAGAGTTCTGCGCCCATGTAGTTCATGGCGGCGGAAACGGAACCGTCGATGGATTGGGGCCATCCGGTGCGGACGCCGAAGATCGAACTGCTGTTGCCGGACGCTACGCGGGCTGTCCCTTGGTACAGACCGGAGATGCCGTCGACTTCGCCGGTGGTGGGGGCAAGGGGATGCATCGACATCGGAGGTGTCCACCGACGCTGAGGCTGACCCGGATGCCGCCGGCGCAGCGGTTCCCGGGATCGGGGCTTTGCCTGCCTCCGTCACCGGCGCTGGTGCCGGTCGGAGCAAAGCCCAGCTCGCAAGGATCAACGCGAGTACGGCCACGGCGGAGACAAGGATCAGAGGCAACCGCGAGGGGCCCGCCCGACGCGGGGAGGGCGTGGCCTCGGCGGGTGACGGTTGGGTCTGGTCGCGGCCGGTCGCGTCTTCGGTCACGAGGTTGCTCCGGTAGGCCGGTGGGCGGACCCGGGCATCGGCCTGGGTGAGCAACGAGGGGTGGGTGGCTGTGGCCTCACGCGGTCACGGTAGTTGACCAAGGGGTACCTTCAGGGGCCTCCCGCGCCCCTAACTCAGACTCGCGAACGCCTTCAACAACCGGTCGTTCTCCGACGGCGCACCGATGGTGATGCGCAGGCCCTCACCGTCCCAAGCGCGCACGAGAACGTGGGCATCGCGCAGGGCCGCGTTGATCCGGGCCGTGTCGTCACCCGTGCGCACCCACACCAGATTCGCCTGGGTGTCGGGGATGGTCCAACCCAGCGCGATCAAGCCCTCGCGGACACGCGCGCGTTCAGCCACGACCGAATCCACGCGTTCGAGGAGTTCGTGGTCCACGCGCAGCGACGCGATGGCCGCCTTTTGAGCCAGGTCGGTCACGCCGAACGGAAGCGACACACGGCGCATGTCATCGGCGAGGTCCGGCGGCGCGACGGCGTACCCGACGCGCAGGCCCGCGAGCCCGTACGCCTTGGAGAAGGTGTGCAGGGCCACGACGTTGGGGTACCGGGCGGCGAGATCGACTCCCGACACGGTGTCGGCGCGCCGATTGAACTGGATGTAGGCCTCGTCGATGACCACCACGACATCGGTCGGGACGCTGGCCAGGAGGTCCTCGACCTCTTCCGTCGTCGCCGTCGTGCCCGTCGGGTTATTGGGCGAGCACACGAAGATGACCTTGGTGGCGGGCGTGATGGCAGCTTTCATCGCCGCAAAGTCGTGCCGCTCATCGACCGTCAGCGGCACGGGGACGGGGGTCGCACCGGCGATGCGCGTCATGATCGGGTACGCCTCGAACGAGCGCCACGCGAACATCACCTCGTCGCCGGGGCCCGCGACTGCCTGAATCACCTGTTGGGCGACCTCGACCGATCCCGTACCCACGGCGATGCGAGACACGTCCACCCGCAGCCGATCCGCCAGGGCGGTTCGCAGAGCGACGGCGCCCATGTCGGGGTACCGATTGATCGTCGCGGCAGCCTCGGAGATCACCCGGACCACCGACGGCAGTGGCGGGTACGGGTTCTCGTTCGACGACAGCTTGACCACGTCGTCTCCGGTGGGCAGCGCACCCTGCGTGTACAGCGGGAACGATGCGACCTCATCGCGGCGTGCACTCATGGGTTCCTCGTCCTTCGCTCCCCCGCAGACGGTCCGCGGGTCGACACCACGACGCTATTCCCGCGCGCAATCGGCCGCAGCCGGTTCGCCGAATCGCGAACACGTGCTGGGGCGTCACTCCTCGAGCGGCGCGTGGTGGTCGCGCCCGGCAACGCCCTGCTTCCAATACCCGCGCACCATCACGCGGTCGGCGGACAGGCCGAGGTCGCGGCAAGCGTCACGGACGGCCATCATCATCGTGGCCTCACCGGCGGCCCACACAACGTCGCGTTCACCGGGACTGGCGGCCCGCAAGAAGGCGACCAGCCCGTCCGCGTCGCCGGCGGGCAGCTCGGCCACGACCGCCCCGTCCCGCTGCGGCCAGTCTGCGAACTCATCCGAGTTCGCGGCGCAGGCAACGAGCACCTCGGCCGAAGGGGGAGCTTCCTCCAGCAGACGCGCCGCGCATTGGGACGCGCTGGCGTCGATCAAGGCGATGTACCGATCGGCGTCGGCCGTGATGACCGGTGAGCTGCGGGGGCCCAGAATGGCGACGGCAGTCCCGACCTCGACGTGGTCGGCCCACTCGCTGCCCGGGCCAGCCTCGTGCACACCGACGTCCACCACGACGCTGTGGGCATCGGGCACCGAGCGAATGGAGTAGTCACGCGCAACCCGCTTCGCCGAGTCGGACAAGTCCACGTGCCCAGTGGAGGGGTCGGGCAGGACCAGCTTCAGATGTGCGCCGATGGCCATCTGCCTCCAAGGGATCGCGGGCGTCGACGCGTCAAAACCGATCCGCACCCTCCGCACGTGTGCGCGCGGCCGCTCGACGGCCGTCACGACACCGCGCCGTTCGAGAAACTCGTGCCTCACCTTCGTCAACAAGAAATCCTCCTAAGTTAGGTGAGCCTAACCTCCACTGTATGTGCCCACACGCGCGAAATCGAGGGCACGCGGGACCCGCCGAAAGGGGACACGTTCCGGGCCTTTCTCGGGCTCAAAGGCGGCCGGGCATCGCGCTACCGTGTGCTGGTGACCATCGACAGCGGAGCCGGACACGACACGGACCAACCCGACGAGTTGGAGGCACCGTCGCCTCCGCGTCGGTACGTGATGCGCACCCACCACAACGACGTTTTCGCCGATCCGTACGAGTGGATGCGCGCGTCGACCGATCCCGAGGTCGTCGCACACCTGGAGGCGGAAAACGCCTACACCGATGCGCGCCTCGCGCACCTGGCGCCGCTGCGTGAACAACTCTTCGGCGAGATCAAGGCCCGCACGCAGGAGACCGATCTGTCCGTGCCGACCCGCCAGGGCAACTGGTGGTACTACGGGCGCACCGACGAAGGTGCGCAGTACGGCATGCAGTGCCGCGCTCCCGTCACCTCGCCCGACGACTGGACCCCGCCGGCCCCCGATCCCTCCAATCCGATCGAGGGCGAACAAGTCCTGCTCGACGCCAACGCCGAAGCGGCGGGGCACGACTTCTTTTCCGTCGGCGCCTTCGACATCACGCCCGACGGGACGAGGATGCTGTTCGGCGTCGACACGGTCGGCAACGAGCGGTACACGGTTCGCATCCGTGACCTCGACACCCGTGAACTGCTGCCCGACATCATCCCGGGAACGTTCGCCGGGGCGACCTTGTCGCCTGATGGCCGCTTTGTCGTGTACACGACCATGGACCCCACGTGGCGGCCGGACACGGTGTGGCTGCACGAGATCGGCACCCCGTCGGGCAAGGACACGAAACTCTTCTACGAGCCCGACCCCCGATTCTGGGTGGGGGCGTCGTTCACGCGCTCGGAGACGTACCTCGTCATCGAGGTCGGTTCGTCGGTGACCTCGGAGGAATGGCTGGTCGACGCGACGGATCTGCGTTCGGCGCCGCAGGTGGTGTGGCCCCGTAACGAAGGCGTCGAGTACGCGTTGTCCCACGCGGTCATCGACGGGGCCGACACGCTGTTCATCCTGCACAACAAGGACGCCCTCGACTTCGAACTCGTCCAGGTCAACACCAAGGACCCAACGGGTGAACCGCGCGTCGTCGTCGCACACGAACCGGGAGTCCGCCTGCTCGGCCTGACGACGTTCCGAGACCGCGGCGTCCTGGAGTACCGTCGCGGCGGCGTGACCCGCATCGGCCTGCTGAACTACCAGTCCGGTGAGGTCACCGAGATCGGTTTCGACGATCCGCTGTACACCGTCGGGCTCGGCGACAACCCCGAATGGAATCCGCCGCTGCTGCGCCTGGGCTACAACTCGTTCACGACCCCCGCCACGATCTACGACTATGACGTCGCCACCGGCGAGCTGCTCCTGCGTCGGCGCCAGCCGGTTCTGGGGGACTACGACCCCGATGCCTACGGCGAGGAACGCATTTGGGCGCAGGCCGCCGACGGGACGAGCGTCCCTGTGTCGCTGGTGTGGAATCGCTCTCACGGCAACCCCGGGGACCACCCGAAACCCGTGCACCTGTACGGGTACGGCGCCTACGAGGCGTCCACCGACCCCGCCTTCTCCATCACACGACTCAGCGAGCTCGACAGAGGGGTGATCTACGCGGTCGCGCACGTTCGCGGCGGTGGCGAGTTGGGGCGTCACTGGTACGAGGACGGCAGGCTTGGCACGAAGCGCAACTCGTTCACCGACTTCGTCGACGTCGCCCGCCACCTGATCGATCGCGGAATCGCCGCGCCCAAACGCTTGGTCGCCGAGGGCGGGAGCGCGGGCGGCTTGCTCGTCGGTACGGCCATGAACCTCGCACCGGACCTGTTCTCAGGCGTCTTGGCGGCCGTCCCGTTCGTCGATCCGTTGACGTCGATCCTCGATCCGTCCCTGCCCTTGACCGTCATCGAATGGGACGAGTGGGGCGACCCGCTGCACGACCGTTTGGCGTACGCGTACATGAAGTCCTATGCCCCGTACGAGAACGTCCGAAATGGCGTGCACTATCCCCGGGTGCTCGCTGTCACGTCCCTCAACGACACGCGCGTCCTGTACGTCGAACCGGCCAAATGGGTCGCACGGCTCCGCGATGCGGGCGCCGACGCGCTGCTGAAGTGCGAGATGTCCGCCGGGCACGGCGGCGTGTCCGGGCGCTACGACTCGTGGCGCGAGCGCGCGTTCGAGGTGGCCTGGATGTTGGACGTGCTCGGCGTTGGGCAGGAATAGCCGCCTTCACGATCACCCGACCGGCAGGTCCTCCGCATCGGCGAGGTGTCGCCCGGCGATGTAACCGAAGACGGCGGCGGGTCCCAACGTCGCCCCGGCCCCCGGGTACGTGCGACCCATGACGGCGGCCGAAGCGTTGCCGGCGGCGTACAACCCGGCGATGACCGACCCGTCCTCGCGCAGCACGCGGGCAGACTCGTCGGTCACGACACCGCCCTTGGTCCCGAGGTCTCCCGGCACGACCTTCACGGCGGTGAAGGGTCCCTTCTCGATGGGTCCCAGGTTCGGGTTGGGCCGGATCAGCGGGTCCCCGTAGTAGCGGTCGTACGCCGAGTTCCCCCGGCCGAAGTCCTGGTCAACGCCCGAGCGGCATAGCCTGTTGAAGCGATTCACCGTGGCCACGAGGGCCGTCCGATCGATGCCGATCCGCGACGCGAGCTGCGGCAGCGTGCCAGCTTTCACCATGATCTTGGCCGCCGTCATCGCCCTCGTCGCCCGCGGGTTGAGGGCGTAGGTCCGCAGGTACCGGCGCTGGTGGCGCACATCGGTAATCATCCAGCACGGTCCGGGCACGGTCTCGAAGCGTTCGAACATGTGATGCCCCAGGTCCACATAGGACTCCGACTCGTTGGCGAACCGGTTCCCGGACGCGTCAACGATCATCGAATAGGGCATGGAACGTTCGCTGACGAGGAATTCCGCTTTCGACTTGAAGGACGCGGGAGGAATCGAGGCGCCCCACCAGGCGTCGTCCATGAGATCGACGGCGGCACCAATGTGCATGGCCGCCGCGAGGGGGGTACCCAGGTTGCCGCGCGAACCCGACGAATCAGTCCCGTCGACGCCGTGATACCGCTGCCGCCATGCTGTGTTGTGGTCGAAGCCCCCGCTGGCGAGGACCACCCCGCGGCGGGCATAGGCCTCCCGCGTGTGTCCAGACGCCCCGTAGCGGACACCGCGGACCACGCCGTCGCTGATGATGAACTCCTCGACCGGCGACGACAGTCGGATCTCGACACCCAGCCGCAGGGCGATCTCGAGCAGCGAGGCCGTGACGGCAGCCCCCATCCCGACGAGCCGTTGACGACGCAGCAGCATCGCGGCGAAACGTCCAACGACCTGTGCGCCACGCAGCAAGCCGCCCGGTGTGGACCAGGCCCGCGAAAGCAGCCAGAAATCATCGGCCTTCACCGGCGCGGGGACACCGTCTTGTCCACGCGAAGTCGCCCACCACTCGTCGATCTCGTGCACGTCGAACGGCTGGACCTCCACAGAGCGCCCGATCTTCCCGCCTGGCAGTTCGGGGTAGTAGTCGGGATAGTCGGCAGCGCGGGTGAACTGAACGCCGTGACGCTCGGCCAGTGCGACGAACCCGCTGACATTGTCCACGAACGCCTCCTTGCGGGCGCGGGTGGTGGCGGGCCCGGCGTCGCCGACGGTCTCCTCCAGATACGTGAGCGCCTCGTCTCGCGAGTCCCCCGCCCCCGCGCGCTGCATCAACGGGTTATTGGGAAGCCACAGCGCGCCACCCGACATGGCGCTACTGCCGCCCCATCGTTGGGTGCTCTCCAGCATGAGGATGCGCAGGTGTCGGTCGGCGGCGCTGATGGCTGAACTGAGTGCGGCAACGCCCGTCCCCACCACAATCACGTCGTAGGGCTTTTGCGATTGACCGGCCATGGTTACCTCCGCATCCGGGTCCAGCGGCGCACCCGTGAGCTACTGCCAGCATGCCCGCGCCACTAGGTGACCGCAAGGAAACTTCGCAAGCCATCAGGGCAGGTGATCGGTTCCGAACGTTGCGCGCCAGTCGTCGCCGAACGCCCCCACGGCCTGCCGGACGTCCGCCGTGGCCAAGGCGGCCTGCAGCATCTGCGGACCGACCGTGACGGCGTGCGCCCCGGCATCAATCGCGGCGCTGATCTGCGCGGGGTTCTTGAAGCTCGCGACGAGGACCCGGCAGCCCGACCCATGACGGTCGGCGAACACGGCCAGGGATGCCACGGTCGCCTGGGCGTCGATGTCCAAGCTTTCCATCCGGTTGTAATACGGAGCCAGGTAGTCAGCACCCGCCGCGACGGCCAGCATCCCCTGCACACGGGAGTACACGGCTGTGGCCGTAACGCGGAGGCCTTCGCCCTTCAGCACACGCATGGCGTGGACGCCGGGCTCGGTCGTGGGGATCTTGACGTACACACGCTCATCGACGTTCTCGGCGAGCCGGTGCGCGTCGGCGACGATCCCGTCGCTGCTTGTGGCCAAGACCTGCACATGCAGGGATCGATCGTCACCAATGATCTCGCGGATGCGCCGCAGGTGCGCGTACACGTCGATGCGGCCCTCGGCCGCGATGATCGACGGATTCGTCGTCACGCCCGTCACGGGGTACACGGGGACCATCTCCTCCAGCAGCGCGAGATTGGCCGTGTCGAACAAGAACTCCATCTGCGGCGCCTTTCGCTTTGCCTCCGTGGCCAAGATCTGCCAGCCAGTGTGACAAACCGTACGATCTTCGCCTCGACCCGGCCCGCAACCGGCCGGAAACACTCAAGCGAGCACGAAATGTCACATCACCACCGACGACGGGCGCCCAATCAGATGACTGGGCGCCCCTGTGGCCCGTCAGCGGACGCGAACGTCCACCCAGGCGTTGACGGTGACTTTGCAGGTCAAGGTGAAGATCGCGCCATCGACATCGGCGGCCTTGTAGATCAAGGTCCCCGAGGCAGACCCCTGCAGGTCCTTGGTGGTAGCGAAACCGTAAGGCCCCAGCGCCTTCTCGATCGTGCGCTGCATGCCAGGAATGTCCAGCCCCGGCAGGATCACGCCACGACCGACGACCGGGCCGACCCGTTTGACGTCGTACCCCTCAATCAAGTGAGTGAGCGCCGCCGGGCGACGCTGCTCCCATTCGAGCGGACCCAGAAAGGCCTCCAAGGCGGCCTGCACGTCGTCCAAGGCCGGTCCGAACTCGGCATCCTTCGCCGCGAGGTCTTCCGATAGTTTCTCCACGTCTCCTCCTCGCCTAGATCGGTTGCCGCATGGTTGAGCTGCCAACCACCCATCGCTGGTACTCGTCGGCGGTGAGCGTCACCTCGCCGGGATAGTAGTGCCCGTCCTCGCCGTAGCCGCCTTGCGGCCCCCAGGGGTTGATGAGGGTGACGTTGCCGGCGGCGTCCACGCTGGCCACGTTGTAGGCGTGGCCGGGAGCGAGCATCTTGCTCGGGTCCACTCCCGCTGGCTGATTGACGGGACCGGCGACGACGACACCGGGAGGCTGGGTATTCAGAACGTCACGCGCGGCGGCGGCGCTGGGAGGGCCCGCGTACTCGCCTCCCTTGCCCGTCAAGACGGCCGACGGGTGCTCGATGGTCTGCCCTGTTACGTACTCGTTGCCGAACTGCTGACGCAGCGCCTGCTCGTACACCGAGAAGATGGTGGGGTCGTTGGTGCTCGCCTGGTCGGCAGTTGCGCTCGGCAGGACAGACGGATCGACGTACGTGGTGATTGGTTGACCCGTGTTCGGGTCGTACAGGGTGACCTTGTACATGCCGGACGCGGCGTCCCATTGGATGTGGTCGCGCACCCATTGGGGATTGGCTCGCGCGAGCCCCAGCAGATTGGCCAGCATCGAGCAGTCGCCGTACCCGTCTTGCGTGTTCGTCTCAACGGCCATCTCGATGCCTGCATCGCTGAGGTCCAGGGGACCGTCAAAACCGGACGGTAGCTCCTCAACGCACAACCGCGCGATTGCGGCCGCCGCGAGGGTGTCGTCCCCGGTCGCCTTGACGAGAACCTCACGGATGGCCGTCGTCACTCGCCACACCGCGATCATGAGCTTGAACCGCTCCTGTTGTTCCTCCACAGTCGTGGGTGCGGGCAAACCCTCAGGCATGTGCGCGTAGCCCGCATCGTCCACGCGCGCGCTCAAGGAGGCCGCGTTCGCAAGCTGAACTGTCAAGCTGATCTGATTCTTGCTCGTCAAGCGGATCACGTCAGTCAGGATCGTCCCCACCTCTGTGAGGGTGGGGATCCATGCCTCATGCTGCATCGCCAGCCCGATCAGCATCGGAATCATGACCGGGAGATTGGGGTTCTGCCATGACTCCTCCAGTCTCGCTGCGGACGCCCGCAATTGGGCCGCGGTCTCCGTTTCAACCTGGATGCGGTCAGTGACCATCCGCTGGCCGGACTGCCAAACACTCGGGCTCCAACCCTGCAGCTGTGAAACGGTGAGCGTCACAGCGACTCGATTCTCGTCCGCAAGGCCTCGCCAGCGGCGGCGGCATCCGCCTCCGCCGAACTCATTAGGCTGGCCGAATCATGAACGGCGTCTGCGACGTTTGAAATCTGAGTTGCCCCGGCCCGAACTTGCCCGCCCCAGAATCGTGCCAGGCTGTTCAGTGCGGCAGACGTTTGAAATCCGTCTCCGGTCGGAAACGTTGTGCCCTCAATCCCTGCAGCTGCCTGCTCCAGTTGCCCGACACGATCATCCATGACACCGGCGGCGGCATGGACTTGTGACGGAATGATCCACCACTCACTCATGACACTCCTTGAAATCAATCACCCAAATAGGGTAGGGAGCGAACGGGTCGTCACCACGGGAGGGACGGCGGGGGCACAAGGCAACAAAGAACCAGACGGGGTCGGTTGAGAGCTTCGTGGTGTCGCTCCGGGCGCGGTGTCAGTCGGCGGTGGAGCCCGTCGCACCCGCAGGGGCGCGGACGAAGTACGGCGTCGACTGGTAGCTGCACAATCCCGCCTTGTCGAGCTCAGCCGTGAAGGCCCGAAGCCTCGGCAGAAGGACGGGCCCCCACGTCGAATCAAGTTGGTTGAGCCGATCTCGATAGGTCGGCTCGGGCCAGTCAGGGGGGAGGAGTTCGTCCGGGAGGGCTGGGTCAGCAAACTGCAGCCGAATCACCTCACGGTAGAGCCGACGCCAGCGATCAACTTGACCCCAGAGCCACTCGGAAGAATCGGCCTCGGGCGCGAGTCCCTTGCCGAGTTCATCTTCGATCACGGTCGTGAGCCGTTCATAGCGGCGAGCGAGATCGGGAAGGTCCCAGGCTTCCTGGGCCAACTGCTTGGCCTGCGCTTCATCGACCGGACGCAACTGTGTGACGTGAACTCTGGTGCCCAGCGGACGCTCACTGATGAGCGTGCGCAAATGCTCCGAGTGCACCCTGGGAGAGATCAACACTCCTGGTCGAAGTGGGCTGTAGGAGCTGAACTCCGCGATGTAGCGGAATCGGTCGCGATAGGTTCGCTCCCGCTCGGGGATGTCGTAAACCAGGCAGTGGAAGATTCCATCCCAGTCCTGATTCGGACCCTTGCCGAGCACCTGCCTGTACTTGCCGAGCAGGCGGTCCGACGGAAAGTAGACACGCGCTCGGCCTACGCGCCGGGAAGCCAATGCCCGGACCCCCACCATGCGGGTCAGGGCGTTGCGAGCCGCTGCCTCGTTCAGGCCGAGCCCGCCGAGCAGACCGACCAGCACTGTCCCGGAGAGTTCGGTGGCCGACAGTGCGCCGAACAGGAATCCGATGCTCAGTGCGTTTTCTGTCGCGCGATAGCGGGGATGTTCCATCTGGTTCCCGTCTGGCGGTGGATGTCTGGCTACTGTCCCACGGCGTCCCGCACCGTGCTGTCGGGCCAAGCTCTCGGCCAGTATTCGCACAGGCCCGCATGATCGAGGGAGCTGGCTAGCTCCCGTAACCGTGGAATCAGGTGGGGACCCCAGGACCTGCGCAACCGGTCCAGCCGATCCCGAAAGCGACGAACTGGCCACTGGGCGGGCAGCAGTGCCTGGGGAAGGTCTGGGTCTTCGGACTCGAGACGGACGACTTCGCTGTCGATGCGGCGCCACCGATCCAGATGACGCCACAGCCACTCAGGGCTGCCCTGGCCCTCGGTCAAGTCCTCATCGAGTGCCGCTTCCATGGTGGCGATGACCGTTTGGTAGCGCCGTCTCAGTTGGGGCAGCTCCCATGTCGCCAGCGCCATGCGGCGCGCTTCGGCCAGATCGACCGGCTTGAGCTCGGTCTGGTGGATTCGCGTCCCGCGGGGGCGCTGCGCGATCACCTCGCCAATCCATGACGAGTGCGCCCGAGGTGAGATCATCACGCCGGGCCGCAACTGGCCGTAGGAGTCAACGCTCGCCAGATAGCGGAATCGGTCACGGAAGTTTCGCTCGCGCTCCGGGATGTCGTAGATCAGGCAGCGGAAGGTGCCGTCCCAGGGGTCCTCCGGCAGCGTGCAGTCCATCTGTCGAGGCTTGGCCGGCGGATGCGACGCGAGTCGAAACAGGCCGGTACGTCCGACGCGTCGCGCCTCCAGCGCGTTCACCCGCACCATTCTCGTGAGTGCGTTGCGTGCGGCGGATTGTTGGAGTCCGAGTCCACCGAGCAGCCCGATCAGCACTGGTCCGGAGAGCTCCGAGGCGGACAAGGCCTTGAAGAGAAAGCCCACGGTGAGCCCGTTCTCGGTGGCGCGGTAGCGCGGATGGTCCACGTTTTCTCTCCGAATCGTGACAAAGTCGCCTTCCCTCGAGGCAACTTTCTAGCATCCACACGGGCGAACCGACGGGGTTCCAATCAGCGAAGGAGAGTTGCGATGGATCGATATGAACAGTTAAAGAACTCCGGCGTCTCGGCGGCGCTGTCTGCGGCGTTGTGCATGTCACTCAGTTGCCTGATCTTCATCGCATTCGGCTTCACTCGCGCCGAGACGTTGGTGTGGGCTGTCTGGCTGGGAATGATCACCTTCGGCCTGTCATGGATGGGCATCTACATCGGCATGGCCATCGGGCAGCGCGCCGGCCGGTCGTAACAGACTCCGGGGTCGTGCCCAGCGCGCACCGGGCGGGCGGGCGCTGGGCACGACCCCGACCGGTCAATGCCGCGGAAAGTGGTGGCCGAGCAGGAGATCGAACACTGTCGACGTCACCGGGTCGACATGATGGTGAGTCCGCCGTCCACGTTCAACACCTGCCCATTGATGGCGCCAGCCGAAACCGAGGCCAGGAAGGCCACCGTGTCGGCGACCTCGTGGACTTCGACTGCTCGCTGAATGGGCGACAGGTTCTTCAACTCCTCCATCGCTGCCGGGTCACTCCGGTAGTGCTCCGTCATCGGGGTCATCACAAAACCCAACGCGACGGCATTGGACGTGATCCCGTACCGCCCGTAGGCG
>RRZU012238383.1_pt1 | contig 34166 bp, 36 predicted proteins | sample 2165561 | NCBI WGS metagenome assembly RRZU01 (sample SAMN10456909, study PRJNA506462) | wastewater metagenome | isolation source: wastewater sludge | place: USA: Moscow, Idaho | reverse complement strand
ACTGACGGCCAAGCTGATCAAAGACGGTAAAAACCGAGTGGATAATCTCATTGGCTATTACCGACTGGCCGCGCAAAAGAAATTACCCCGCGAACTGGTAATGCAATTGGTGATATTTTTAGAGTGGATCGTAGCACTACGCGAACACCTAACCCCGTACTACAATGAGCTACTGGAACACCTCGAAGAGGATAACAAAATGATGTATATTTCGATTATTGAACGCCAAGGTATTGAGCAGGGTATTGGCCAAGGCCGCATCAGTACGCTGCAAAACACTTTGCAAAAGCTACTGCAACTCAAGTTCGGCGAACCTGCCACTGAATACGAGCAGCGCCTACTTCAAGCCGAAGAAGCTGAGTTAACGCTCTGGACCGAGCGCGTACTCTTTGCTGAAACCATTGATGCGGTGTTTGCTAAGTAGATCTGCAACACCGTTATTTTCCAGAACCGTAGCGCGGGCATTTATGCTCGCGATGGGTAGCCCTCGAATATATTCGCCATTCCGCTAAACACAGCTCGTGGAGCAAGGCCTTTTCGGCAATGAATTGCCTCCTATACAAGCCAAGCTCTATCAAGAATAAATGACCTCCTACGAGTGCCAAAACAAATACGCCTGTAAGCTAAATTTCCTCGATAACATAAGTTTTTGTGAGCGCTTTCAAATAGCCTGTCCCTCAATCCACTAATTCAATACCTAAACTTTCGAGCAAATACACTGCTTCAAACTTAGAGAGTTTCGCGCCTTGTAGTTGGTTTTCTAAAACATTGATTGAAAACTGGCTGGATTCGGTAAAGTTCGCCGCTTGTAAGTTGGTGCGCATAAACAAGCTATGGGTAAAGTCGCAGTACGTCATGATTGCTTTAGAAAAATCACCCTCACGAAAATCGACATCATGTACTTTACACTCATCCAACACTAAGCCCTGCAAGGTCAGTCCAAAGAAGGATGAATCATTGAGAATGCACTGGCGAAAACTGATTTCAAAGTCTTTGTGGTATTGCGACCACGTTGCGCGCGTCCAATCAACCCCAACCAACTTGCACTCAAGAAAGTTCACATTAAATAACCGCGTATAAGGCAAATTAATTAAACTTAATTGACAGCGGGTAAAGCTGCAGTTTATAAATTTACATTTTTCGAAGGTTGCCTCACTAAAATTGCAATCAACAAAGGTGCACTCTTCAAATTCAGCGCCAACGCAAACTAAGCTTTGCATATCTAAGTTTTTAAACGTGGCTTCAAAATACTGCTGCTGGCTTTTCATCTCGTACACAACACCTCTCTGCGCCCAATAAAAAAGGCGACTATAAAAGTCGCCTTTTTATCACCCGTTCGAAGTCATTACGCAGCAATGCTGCCTTTGAGCTTCTTCATGGCATTTTTCTCAATCTGACGAATCCGCTCAGCAGACACGCCATATTGTGCGGCCAAGTCATGCAAAGTCACTTTCTCGTCAGATAACCAACGCTGCTGCAAAATATCACGGCTGCGCTCATCCAGCTCGCTCAGTGCTTCATGCAGGCTTTTGCTGCTACTTTCAGTCTGATCAAGCGACTCCAACTGCAACGCTGGATCATGGCTATGATCTTCTAAGTAATTCGCTGGAGAATGATATGTTCCTTCATCATCCTCAGTCGCAGACGGATCAAACGACATATCATGGCCGGTTAAACGGCTTTCCATTTCTCGCACTTCACGCGCCTCAACACCTAAAGAATCAGCTACAGCTTCAACTTCGGTATTGGTTAACCATGCCAAACGTTTTTTCTGACTGCGCAAGTTAAAGAACAATTTGCGTTGTGCTTTAGTGGTGGCCACTTTTACGATGCGCCAGTTACGCAGTACGTATTCGTGAATTTCGGCTTTAATCCAATGCACAGCAAAAGACACTAAGCGCACACCCTTTTCAGGATTAAAACGCTTCACTGCCTTCATCAAACCAACGTTACCTTCTTGAATCAGGTCGCCTTGTGGTAAGCCGTAACCTGAATAACTGCGCGCAATGTGTACAACAAAACGTAAGTGCGCCATAACTAATTGGCGCGCAGCATCTAAATCTTGGTGATAATACAAGCGCTCACCTAAGTCTTGCTCTTGCTCAACGCTTAACAGCGGAATTGAGCTTACTGTCTGCATATAAGTCTCAAGGTTAGAACCAGGAGTCAGCATACGAGCAGTTTGTAATGCGGTCGTGGTGGTCATAAATTTCCTCCAACGGGTGACTATATCTTAAATAACTCTATTAACTATCAGATGTCATTTTCGACATAAAGTTCCATTTTTTGCGCTTAAAAATATGCGCAAAGCCTTATTCTAAGGCGCTTTGCAACTAACGCGGTGATAATTCCCGCAGGTGCCGCGCAACAGCTAACCAAGCACCGATATAACCCAGTAATACTGCACCAAGTAATAAAGAAAAGCCATCTTCGACAGGTACACCAGATAAACTAAATTCACTGCCATACAACTGCGCAAGTTCAACCACTGAGCCATTGAGCCAATCCAAGCCAAATGCCAACAGCAACCAAGCCAATACCCCACCAGCAAAGCCGTAAAGCACGCCCATATACAAGTAGGGGCGACGCACATAGCCATCGGTGCCACCCACCAGTTTAATCACTTCAATTTCAATGCGGCGGTTTTCAATATGTAGGCGAATGGTATTACCCACCACCAACAGCAAGGCAGCAATCAGCAACACTGATAAAGCAAAAATAAAGTTCTCACCCATGTGTAAAATTGCCGCCAAGCGCTCAATCCACATCAAGTCCAACTGCGCTTGCTGCACCTGTGGCATGGCCTTTAACTCATCCAGCAAGGCCACTAGCGCATCTTTATCAATGATCTCTGGCGTAACCAAGATACTGCCCGGCAACGGGTTATCCGGCAGCTCACGCAATGCCTCGCCTAACCCGGACTGTTCCTGAAACTCTGCTAACGCCTGTTCACGGCTGATCCACTGCGCCTCAGCGACATTTTCATGTTTAATGATTTCTTCGCGCAAGAGCTCTCCATAGGTATCTCCAGCGTCCAACTCTAAAAACAAAGAGATTTGCGCTGCACGCTGCCACGAACCACCCAATTGACTGACATTCTCCAAAAGCAAGGCCAGCCCCATAGGTAAGCTTAGAGCTACGGCCATTACCAAACAGGTGAAAAAGCTGCTCAATGGCTGCCGTACTAAACGGCCAGTACTGTCCTGCAAACTGGCGCGGTGATTTTCTAGCCAAGCACGTAGTTGATTACGCAAGCCGCGATTGTCCGATAAAGTTGCATCGACTTGATGCTTCGCCGTAGCACCTACTCGTTCGCCAGGTTGATCAGGGGTTATACGGGCAGAACACATTAGACAGCTTCTCCATCGCCAATTAAGCGTCCGCGCTGCAAGGTCAACATGCGCTGGCGCATGCGCGCGATTAATGCCAAATCATGACTCGCAATCAATACCGTAGTGCCTAACTGATTAATGTCTTCAAACACTGACATAATTTCTGCAGCTAAACGCGGGTCTAGGTTACCGGTTGGCTCATCAGCCAAGAGTAAAGCAGGCTGGTGAACGATCGCACGGGCAATACCAACACGCTGCTGCTGCCCTGTGGATAAGTCGGCCGGCGCTTGCAAGGCTTTATCTTTTAAGCTGACGCGATCTAAAGCCAAGCTGACGCGCTGATTAATTTCATCTTGCGGCAAGCCAAGGATCTGTAAAGGCAGTGCCACATTAGCGAATACACTGCGATCAAACAGTAGCTGGTGATTTTGGAATACCACACCAATTTGTCGACGCAAAAAAGGGATCTGCGCATTAGTGATTTTGGCTAAGTTTTGCCCAGCCAATAATAACTTACCGCCGGTTGGCCGTTCCATTGCCAACAACAAGCGCAGCATCGTACTTTTACCAGCACCCGAGTGACCGGTTACAAATAAAAACTCGCCACGCCGCACACGAAAACTCAACTCATGCAAGCCAACATGTCCATTGGGATAACGTTTTTCGACCTGCTCAAATCGAATCATGCAGAATCCTTCTCGGCAAACAGTGCTGCAACAAAATCATCGGCAACAAAGTCGCGTAAATCATCAATGCCTTCGCCCACGCCAATATAGCGCACAGGAATGGCAAAATGCTTAGCCAAAGCAAAAATAACACCGCCCTTGGCCGTGCCATCCAGCTTAGTCAAAGCTAAGCCTGTGACAGGAATAGTCTCATTAAAGTGGCGAGTCTGGTTGATCGCATTTTGCCCAGTACCGGCATCCAAGACCAACAGTACTTCATGGGGAGCGCTGTCATCTAAACGCCCCATCACCCGCGCTACTTTGCGCAGTTCTTCCATCAAGTTATCTTTGGTGTGCAAGCGTCCGGCAGTATCGGCAATTAAGACATCCATGCCGCGGGATTGCGCAGCCTGCACTGCATCAAAAATCACCGAAGCAGAGTCAGCACCAGTATGCTGAGCAATCACTGGCACATTATTGCGCTCACCCCAGACTTGCAGCTGCTCTACGGCAGCGGCACGGAAAGTATCGCCTGCCGCCAGCATGACTTTTTTACCTTCTTTTTGTAAGCGCTGCGCCAACTTACCAATAGTGGTGGTTTTACCTGCGCCATTGACCCCGACAACCAAGATCACGTGAGGTTTTTTCTCCGCACTAATCGTCATCGGTTGTTCAACAGGACGCAGTAAATCGACCATTTCATCTTGTAGCGCTTGATACAGCGCACCACTGTCGGCCAACTCCTTGCGCGCCACTCGGCGGGTCAGGTTATCCATAATAGCGGTGGTTGCTTCCATGCCAACGTCAGCAGTTAGCAAGCGGGTTTCCAGCTCTTCGAGCAAGTCATCGTCAATTTCTTTTTTGCCTAAAAACAGGCTAGCCATGCCCTCACCGAGGCTGGAGCTGGTTTTAGCTAAACCTTGTTTCAGCCGAGCAAACCAACTGAGCTTATTGCCTTGTGGCTTGCTTTGACCGGCCAGGTTGGCTGCAAGTGCAGGTTCTGTTTCGACTGATTTGAGTTGCGGCTGTGCTTCAGTTTCCACTTTGGCAATTGGCTCTGGCTCTGGCTCTGGCTCTGGCTCTGATTTAGGCTCGGCCTCAACCTCACTCAATGCCAGTGCCGACTCCACTGCCTCAGGTTGTTGCTCTGCAGCCTCAATAACAACACTGTTTGCATCTGGCTCAGCTGCCGTTTGCACATCGGTCTCAGAGCGTTCTGCTACAGCCACACTTTCTGCGGTTGGCTGTTCTACTGGCTCAGCGCATTGCTCAAGTTCTGCAGGAGGCGTACTCTCAACTGCGCTAGACTGTTCTTCTTTTGCTGTGGATTTTTTGCGGCCAAACCAAGAAAACAGACCTTTCTTGGCCGGCTTTTCTGGCGCAGTTGCAGTGTGCTGCTCTTGTGCAGGAGTTTCAGATTCAGCGCTTGGCGCTGGTTTTTTTGCTTTGTCGTCGCCGGAACCAAACATAAAAAAGGCTATCTCAGCTAATCACCAAACTGGCAGGTATTTTTAAGTCAAAATATGCCAATCTGGTTGTTAATAAAATGGTTGCGTATCCTAGCACCTCTAAGCCCTTGGTAGCTAAACTCAGAGGGCAGTTTAAAAGGTTTAAACATGAATACTTATCTACGTTACATCGTACTACTTTTTTCAAGTACTTTTCTTGCGCCCATCATGGCACAGACCGCCACCACCGAGTTTAGTTTAGATAACGGACTCAAGGTGATTGTTCGCGAAGATCATCGCGCACCTGTTGTGGTCAGTCAGCTGTGGTACAAAGTGGGCTCCAGTTACGAAGTGCCCGCCAGCACCGGTTTAGCCCACGCTTTAGAACATATGATGTTTAAAGGCAGTAGCAAACTTGGGCCAGGTGAATCTTCGCGCATTTTACGCGAGCTCGGCGCGCAAGAGAACGCCTTCACCAGTGATGACTATACGGCCTACTACCAAGTGCTAGCTCGCGACCGCTTAGCGGTGGCCCTGGAAATGGAGGCTGATCGTTTAGCCAGCCTGACCTTACCAGAGGACGAGTTTACTCGAGAAATTGAGGTGATCAAAGAAGAGCGCCGCATGCGCACCGATGATCGCCCCAGCGGTTTGGCTTATGAGCGTTTCAAAGCTTTAGCCTACCCTGCTAGCGGCTATAACATTCCAACCATTGGCTGGATGCATGACCTAGACCGCATGACCATCGACGATCTGCGTGACTGGCATGAGCGCTGGTATGCTCCTAACAACGCCACTTTAGTCATTGTTGGTGATGTCCAGCCCGACGAAGTCAAAGAACTGGTGACTCGCTATTTTGCGCAGATCCCCGCTCGTCCGCTACCTGCTGTTAAACAGCCCATTGAGCTGGATGAACCCGGCGAGCGCAGCATTACGCTGTACCTGAAAACGCAACTGCCCAGTTTAATGATGGGCTTTAATGTGCCCAGCTTAGCCAGCAGCGATAACCCCACTGAAGTGCATGCCTTGCGCTTAATCAGCGCACTATTAGACGGCGGCAACAGCTCGCGCATTCCTACCCAGCTTGAGCGCGAGCAAGAGTTAGTAGCCGGTGCCTCTGCTTGGTATAATGCTTTCAGCCGTGGCGATAGTTTATTTGTATTATCGGCTACGCCCAACGTGCAAAAAGGTAAAACCGTCGCTGAAGTTGAAGCTGGGCTATGGCAGCAATTAAAACAACTGCAAGAAACCCCTCCGAGCGCCGCTGAATTGGCCCGTGTCCGCGCCCAAGTGCTGGCCAGCGAAGTGTATGCGCAAGACTCCATCACCAGTCAGGCCACGCAAATTGGGCAGCTGGAAACGGTGGGACTGTCATGGCGTATCCAAGAGAGCAATCTTGCTGACTTAGAGGCAGTGACACCGGCAGATATTCAAGCTGCTGCACAAAAGTTTTTTATCCCGACCCGCTTAACCACGGCATATATTCATCCTGAGGAGGCGCGCCCATGATGTCCTTGCGTATATTCACTGCGGGCTTGTTAAGCTCCGCACTATTGCTCAGCGCTGGCTGTCACTCCCTAGACAGCCGGCAAACACTGCAAGGCAGTTCAGCAGAGCAGCGCATTAGCAGCTTAGCCGCCATGTCCAACCAAGACCCAGTAACGCGCAACCTTGATATTCAAGAGTGGCGCACCGCGGCCGGCACTAAGGTGTTGTTTATGGCAGCACCTGAACTCCCTATGTTTGACCTGCGCTTAACCTTCGCCGCAGGCAGCAGCAAGGATCAACAAGCTTACGGTTTGGCTGGGCTGACCAACGCGATGCTCAATGAAGGCAGCGGCAAGCTCGATGCTGGACAAATTGCTGCACGCTTTGAAGACCTCGGTGCGGAGTTTTCCAGCGGTTCTTACCGCGATATGGCCGTGGTCACATTGCGCAGCCTTAGCGACCCCAAGCTTAGCGCACCAGCTTTAGAATTGTTTAGCACAGTGGTCGCGCAACCCAGCTTTCCGACCGACTCACTGGCTCGGATTAAAAATCAGCTTTTAGCCGGCTTTGAATACGAAAAGCAAAACCCCGGAAAACTAGCCTCACTAGCCCTCTTTGAGCAACTGTACGGTGAGCATGCTTATGCTCATCCTAGTGCGGGCGACGCACAGTCAATTCCCACTATCACTCGCCAACAGCTGCAAGACTTCCACCGCAACTACTACACCGCGCAAAATGCGCAAATCGCCCTCGTTGGCGACTTAACCCTGGCGCAAGCCAAAGCCATTAGCGAAGCAGTCTCAAGCAGCCTACCCAGTGGTCCAGCCGCGGCAGTAACAGCCAAGCCGGTAGCTAGTGGTGCTGCCAAGACCCATATTGAATTCCCCTCCAGCCAAACGCATATTTTATTAGCACAGCTGGCAGTAGAGCGCGGCGACCCCGATTACCCAGCTCTTTTTTTAGGTAATCAAGTCCTCGGTGGTGGTGGTTTTGGCACCCGCCTGATGGAAGAGGTACGAGAAAAACGCGGCCTAACCTACGGTATCTACTCCAGCTTTAGCCCAATGCAAACCACTGGGCCCTTTATGATTAACGTGCAAACCCGTGCGCAACTTAGCGAGGCCACCCTACAGCTGGTGCAGGACTTGCTCCGTGACTATATTGCCAATGGCCCAACTGAGGCCGAACTGGCCGATGCCAAACGCGAAAGCCTCGGCAGCTTCCCACTCAGTGCTGCCAGCAACTCAGCAGTAGTTGGACAACTGGCTGCCATTGGCTTCTACGACATGCCGCTGACGTGGATGAGCGATTTTATGCAAGATTTACAAAAGCTCACCGTAGCCGATGTACATGCCGCCTTTAAGCGCCACCTTGACCCTGAGCAGTTGGTCATTGTTACCGCTGGCCCAACGGTTGAGCAATTGCCGCTCCCAGAGCCAGTGGAGCGTGGCGAGTCCGCTGCCATGGAGCGCCAACACTGATGGCTAAAAAACCTACGCTGATTACCCGCGGCCAGAGCCAAGTGCGCATCATTGGTGGACAATGGCGCTCACGCAAAGTTAACGTGCCCGATGCGCCGGGCTTGCGCCCCACTCCTGATCGGGTGCGTGAAACCTTATTTAATTGGCTTGCACCCTACATTCAAGGGGCACGGGTGCTGGATGCATTTTGCGGTAGCGGTGCGGTGTTTCTGGAAGCCATGTCCCGCGGTGCCAGCAATGGCTTAGCACTGGATTTAAATGCTGACGCAACCAATAACCTACGCGCTAATCTAGCTTTGCTGCAGTGCACTACAGCTACAGTGCTAAAAGCAGATGCCCTGCAATACCTAAGTAATAACGCTGAGCAAGGCTTTGATATTGTCTTGCTCGACCCACCTTTTCACCAAAATCTACTGCTAGATGCGTGCCAGTTGTTAGAGTCCAATAACTGGCTCAAGCAACATGCGTGGATTTACACCGAAAGTGAGCAAGCACCCTCCAGCTTGGCGGTGCCGAGCACTTGGCGCTTGCACCGTGAAAAACGTAGCGGACAGGTACACTATGCGCTTTGGCAGAAACACGGTTAAGCTTTGTTTGCTGACTTAACCTGACAATTGCAGTAAGTTACTGTTTTTTAATTGTGTCATCGAGGTGATACGTGGAAGCTTTAAAGGGCAAGCTGGCACTGGGTGCCTTAAAATTAATTGCGTTGTTGCCATGGCGTGGGGTGCAAGCACTGGGCAGCGCCGCCGGCTGGCTGATGTGGAAAATACCCAACCGCTCACGTGAAATTGCCCGCCTCAACCTCAGCCATTGCTTTCCAGAGTTGAATGCCACTGAAATCGACCAACTTACCGGGCGCAGCCTCAAAGGTATCGGCAAGTCCTTTACCGAAAGCGCCTGCGCTTGGATCTGGCCGCCCGCAAAGACGTTAGAATATGTGCGCGAAGTTGAAGGTTTGGAAGTTCTGCAAGAAGCTCTCGCCAGCGGCAAAGGGATCGTGGGCATCACCAGTCACCTAGGTAACTGGGAGGTGCTGAATCACTTTTATTGCGCACAATGTAAACCTATTATTTTTTACCGCCCACCCAAACTCAAAGCACTGGACGATCTTCTGAAAACCCAGCGTGTCCAGCAAGGTAATCGCGTTGCCCCCTCTACCCGCGAAGGCATTATCAGTGTCATCAAAGAAGTGCGCAGCGGTGGTTCTGTAGGTATTCCGGCGGACCCTGAGCCCAGCCGCAGTGCCGGTGTCTTTGTACCTTTTTTAGGCACCACCGCCCTAACCAGTAAATTTGTGGCAGGCATGCTGGGCGGTAAGCAAGATAAGGTCGCAGCCGTATTTTTACACGCAATTCGTCTCGCAGATGGCAGCGGCTTTAAAGTGATTTTAGAAGCAGCACCCGAGGCCATGTACAGCACCGACACTTACACTGCAGTGAGCGCGATGAGCGATGTGCTGGCCAGTTATGTACAGCGCTGGCCTGATCAGTATATGTGGACCATGAAGCGCTTTAAGCAGCGCCCAGAAGGTGAGCAGCGCTGGTATTAAAAAGTCCTATTGCTAGCGACGCGTAAAGCGGCTTACAGTAAAGCAGAACAATAATTACCACAGGTGCATGATTATGTCCTCACATCTGCGACAAAATATTCGTACGAGTATGAACTGCCAGATTAAAATCTGTCACCCGTCACTCGGTGAAATACTGGCCACCACTGAAGATTTATCGGATGAAGGGGTATTTGTAAAACACCCGGAGATGAGCAAGCTTAAAAAAGGCGATATTGTCACTGGACAAGTACAAGACCTACCTGTGGAAGCGCCAATTCTGAAAATGGAAATTATGCGCATTACTAGCAGCGGTGCTGGCTTACGCTTCTGCAAAGAGTAACCTTCTCAGCCAGCATAAACGGCAGCCAGCACTGCGCGGCTAGACTTTAAGCAGTGAGGCTGCGTCTAAAGCGCATTAAAGCAATCAAGAAAAACACCAAGCCAATCCCAGCCAGCGCCAACATTTCTGGCCAAACTAAAGCAAACCCAGCATCACGGAATAAAATCGCCGTGGATAGACTGACAAAGTGCGTGGTGGGTGATAGCTGCATCACTGTCTGCAACCACACCGGCATACTATCCAGTGGCGTTGTACCGCCTGAGAGCAACAACATCGGCATCACCACCGGAATGGCTAACAAGCCAAATTGCGGAATTGAGCGCGCTAAGGTGGTTAAAAATACCGCCAGCGAAGTACTGGCAAATAAATACAATCCCGTCACCAGCAAATACAACAACATCGAGCCCGCTAACGGTACTCCAAGGGCTTTTTTCACAATCAGCTCTAAGGACAGCCAGGTACAAAATACCACCACTAGCAGGCTGGTCCAGACCTTCGCGAGCATAATTTCAAATGCAGTCAGCGGCAGTACTAGCAAGTGCTCCAAGGTACCATGCTCGCGCTCACGTAAAAGTGCCGTCCCTGTAAGCAAAATCGCCAAAATAGTCACGTTATTAATAATCTGAATAATCGCCAAAAACCAACCACTTTGCATGTTGCTGTTAAACAGCGCGCGGGTGTTGAGTTTGATCGGTTGCTCAATGCTAACCCCACTGAGTTGCTGCAATTCCCGCTGAAAAATGCGCCCCATATAGCCTGCCCCCATAAAGGCTTGACTCATAGCAGTAGCATCTACGTTCATTTGCAACTCAGGTTGCTTACCGGCCAGCAAGTCTGCTTGAAAGCCCACTGGTACATTAATCACAAAGGTGTAGCGGCCGCTATCCATAACTTCATCGATTTGCCCATAGGGCAATAAGACTGGGGTTTGAAACTCAGGCGGACGCAACACCTCGGCTAACTGGCGAGACAGACGGCTGTCATCTTCATCAACAATGGCCACACTGGCATTGTGCACCCCCACAGAAGAGCCAGAGGCCGGCATATAAATCGCCGCACTAAAGGCATACAACATAAACAGCAGCAGCACCGAGTCATAGCGCAAGCTAATCAGTTCTTTGATACCTAAGCGGAAAATATGCGATAACTTATGCATGACTTAAGCCTCCTGCTTTTTCAAAAGGATTAGACTCAAACCAGTAAAGCCTAAGAAAAAGCCCAACAAAGCTAAGCATTGCGGCCATAAGTCACGCAAATTCAATGCCTTAGTAAAGGTCCCAACGGCAATATCCAAGAAGTACCCCGCCGGGAACAATACGCCCATTAGGGCTGCGCCACCATCCAAGGAAGAGCGTGGAGTAATGAGCCCGGAAAACTGAACCGTCGGCAGTGTGGTTAAAATCATTGTGCCCAAAATGGCCGCAATTTGCGTTTTCGTCACTGTAGAAACCAATAAACCAAAGCTTGTGGTAGCCAAAACATAGAGTACGCCACCAACTGCCAAAGCAACCCCACTCCCTTTGAGTGGCACATCAAACACCCAGCGGTTAATCGCTACTAATAGTGCAAGATTTAATAAGCTCACCGCCAAGTAAGGTATTTGCTTACCCAGTAAAAACTCTAAGCGGGTTAATGGTGTGGCGTAAAAGTTGGTAATTGAACCCAGTTCTTTTTCTCGCACCACACCCAGAGCCGTCAGCATGGCCGGAATAAACACTAAGATCAGCGCCATCACCCCAGGACCAATGGCGTTCACGCTGATGACATCTTGGTTGTAGCGAAAGCGCGTCTCTAAGCGAGCCGGCTGTGCTAAAGCAGGCAGTGCGGCACTGCCTTCCTCTTGCAGCCGCTGCAAGCTTTCTTGGTGCACCGCCTCAACATAGCCACGGCTGGTTTCTGCCCGAAACGGCATGCCACCATCAAGCCAAATCCCCACCTCAGGATGGCGACCGGCATACAAATCACGGCCAAAGCCCGCGGGTATTTCAATGGCTAACTTAATATCAGCGCGCTGCAAGCGGGCATGCAAATCTTGCATACTGGTCAGTGGCTCACGCTCAGCAAAATAGCGCGAACCTCGGAAAGCCTCTAAATAGGCACGGCTTTGCGCAGTGTTGTCTTGATCCAGTGTGGCAAAGGCTAAGTCTTCCACATCCAAGGAAATCCCAAAGCCTAAAATAATCATCATAAACACCGCACCCAGCAAGGCAAACCAGAGGCGCACACGGTCACGTAGCAGCTCTTTGCTTTCCCGCACCGCCAAAGCTTGAGTGCGCTTTAAACTAAAGCCGCGACGCGGAATGCTGGTTAAGGCCTCAGTGGCCGTACTTTTTACTTCGAGAGCTGCGTCATTTAAGCCTTGTGCTTCTTGCAGGCAAGCCACAAAGGCATCTTCCAGTGTTGCACCGCCATACTGTGCTTGCAGCTCATCAGGCGTGCCCACGGCCAACACTTTGGCAGCGTGCATTAAAGAAATACGATCACAGCGCTGCGCTTCATTCATAAAGTGCGTGGAGAGGAAAATAGTCACCCCTTGCTCGCGGGATAACTCAAACAACAATCGCCAAAAATCATCACGGGCCGCAGGATCCACTCCTGAAGTGGGTTCATCCAGAATCAATACTTCTGGCTCATGGATCACCGCCACAGCTAAGGATAGACGCTGACGTAAACCTAAAGGTAAAGCGCCCGCCTGCTCGTTAACATATTGGTTTAAATCAAAGCGCTCAATCAGCGCTTGGGCACGCTCGGCACCAACTTTTTTCGGAATATCAAACAAATGGGCATGGAGCTCGAGGTTTTGCAGAACTGTCAGCTCACCATAGAGGGAGAAGCTCTGCGACATAAAGCCCACGCGTTTACGGGTGGCTAAATCATTGGCATCCACAGATTTACCCAGCAACCAAGCTTCGCCTTCAGTGGCTGGCAACAAACCGGTGAGCACTTTCATGGTGGTGGTTTTACCACAGCCGTTGGAGCCTAAAAAACCAAAGATTTCCCCGCGTTCAATTTCAAAGCTGACATTATTAACTGCCGTAAAATCACCAAAACGCAGGGTTAAGTCCGTGGCCTTAATCACTATTTCGCTGTTGCCGAGGGTAAAAGGCGTCATCTGCAAGGGTTCGACTTGCGTAGCGCCAGCTCCTTGATAATAGGTGAAAGCATCATCCAGCTTACCGCTAGGAGTTGCCGCAGATAGTTCCTGGGTTAACCCCGAGGCTAACAAACGGCCCTGATCCATCATTAAGCAGTGCTCAAACTGTGCCGCCTCCTCCATATACGCAGTGGCCACCAATAAAGTCAGCTGCGGTCGATCACTGCGCACCTGCTCAATCAAGTCCCAAAAATGGCGACGTGCTAAAGGGTCAACACCTGTGGTTGGCTCATCCAAAATCAATAAATCAGGGTCATGAATTAAAGCACAGCACAAGCCCAGCTTTTGCTTCATCCCTCCCGATAACTTACCCGCGGGACGCTCGGCAAACTCAGCCAAGTCCGTAGCTTCCAACAGACTGGCCATGCGCACTTCGCATTCCTCACGGCTCAAACCAAATAAAGCAGCGAAGAAACGAATATTTTCTGCAATCGATAAGTCAGGATAAAGGTTATGCCCCAAACCTTGCGGCATAAAAGCAATGCGCTGATATAAAGAAGCGCGATGTCGGCGTTTATTAATCGGGCCGCCTAAGACATCCAGCTCACCCTGCTGCAGGATTTTCACTCCTGAAATTAAGCCTAGCAAGCTGGACTTACCAGCACCATCAGGACCAATCAAGCCGCAACGACTGCCCACTGGCAAACTAAAGCTAACGTCCTCTAGAGCGCGCTGCTTGCCATAGTAATGAGAAATATTCGTGCCGCTGATTACTTGCGTAGTCATGTTGTACCTAACTGATTAGCCCATTTATCGCTGTATCCTTACCGCTACTCCAGATAAGAATTGCGATCCCGCTGTTGAGTCATAGCCAAAACTAACCCAGTCGTTTTACTCTAAGGTTTGCGGCCAGGCAATTGTGGCATCACGGCGCACGTAAGCAGATCCGGGCATACCAGGCTTGGCCTGTGGGATAGCGGCCGGATCAGTGAGGCGTAATTTCACGCGAAACACTAATTTTTGACGCTCATCGCGGGTCTCTACTTCCTTGGGAGTGAACTGCGCTTTAGCTGCTACAAAAGCCACTTGCGCCGGCAAAGGCTGCTCACTGATGGCATCTAAAAGTATCCGCGCCTCATCACCTGCAGCTAAACGCCCAGCGACTGCTGAGGGCAGGTAAACATTCATATATTGATCAGAAGGATCAATTAACAAAAAGACTCGGCCGCCAGCGCCCAAAACCTCACCGGGCTCTGCTAAACGCAACTGTACAATGCCATCCATTGGTGCACGTAAGCTGCTGTCATCAATTTCACTGGTGAGCTGTGCCACCATGGCCTGTGCTGCTCCAATTGCTGCATGAGCAGCTTGAACCTGAGCTTTGGCTGCATCTAAAGCAGCTGAAGCGGTATCAAAACGTGCTTGCTGCTGATCAATCTGCTGACCACTGGCATGCCCACGAGCGTATAGCTCACGGAAACGTTTTAAATCTTGTTGAGCCAAGCGGCGCTCACTTTCGCGCAAATGCACAGTAGCCTCCGCTGCCGCAACATTTTCACGGGCACGCTCCACTTCAGACTGCGCTTGCTCACGCTGCGCTTCTAAAGTGCGGGTATCAATACGCGCTAACAACTGCCCAGTTACAACGCTGTCGCCTTCGGCCACTAGCACTTGCGCTAAGCGCCCAGGATGTTTCGTAGCAACCTGCACCTCGGTAGCTTCTAAGCGGCCATTGGCTTCATATAACCCCTCAGGCAGTCGGTCTTGCAACGACTTCCAATAACCAAAACCACCTGCCGCCAACAAGACAATTAGCAGCGGAATAATATATAAACGAGACGGACTTTTATGCTTAGACATGCCTGCTCCTAGCAAGAGTGAACCATGCAACAACCATTAGCGCTGCATGCCATAAAAAAACAAAACTGCAGATATGGCGCACTCACCATCTAGCAGCATTTTCAATACCCAAAAAGACTAACAACATTGTACCCTGCGAATGCAAATCGTCCAGATGCTTTCGCGCACACTTAGCAAACAAGCTGATTTAAAGCGGTTGAGCCGCAACTATATTTTTATTTTTTAGAAAAAGTGAACTAATTTTAAAAAAGTCACTCACTAATCGTTAGGATGCGCGCTGCATCAGCATCAACCCACCCTAATCTATGCATATTTAAACTCAACAGCCTCTCAAGTGCTGTTTAAGAATTTGCCGGAGAGCAAAATACCCATGAAACGCAAACCTGATTTACTTTGGATCTTAGCTATTATTTTAACCTTGGGCGTAGTCACTACCGGCTATACACAAAGCCAATGGGATCGCAGCGCAGCAAAAAACACCCCAACTAGCCAGCACAGTCAGTCGATGCTGGCACCGCATACCACTGCTGGTCAGTAACTACTGCATGTAACGGCACATCCCAAGGCTCCACCGGCAGCTGCGCAACACGCTGACACTCATGCGCCAAGCCTATACGTTGCGGCCCTAGCCGATGCGCGCTGCGACACAGCTGAGCAAAGCAGCGATCATAGAAACCACCGCCCATCCCCAAGCGTCCGCCTTGGGGATCAAAGCCTACCAGCGGTAAAAAAACCGCATCCAGCGTCCAAACAGCGCGCTGATCTGCCGCACACCAACGTGGCTGCAAAATACCAAAACGGTTCTTTTCCCACTGCTGCTGGACACCTACCCGCTGAAACACCATGGTGGTTTTAGGCCAAGGCGATAAAACGGGCAGGTACACATGCTTGCCGCGCTGCAAAGCTTCTTGCAACAATAATTGCGGATTAATTTCACCGTCACCCGCTAGATAGAAAGCAATATGCTGCGCACGGCGAAATAGCGGATGCTGAGCAAACTGTCGATACAGTTGCTGTGCCGCTAAGGTTTGCTGACTAGGGGATAAGTTGCGCCGCTGTTTACGCAGCTGTGTGCGTAGCTGGGCACGGGATAAAGAAGGATTAACTTGAATCAAAAAAAAGACTCCCCGGATGTGCCGCTGTCGACGTAGCCCTTGAACCCGAAAGTCCAAGGCGGAGATCACGTTAGGTCTTTAGGCTTTCCGCAAGCGGACATGCACACCGACCTAAAATTGCAATCCCCTGTATTGCATGAATCGGCTCTGGGACATTGCCAACTGGCGCACACTCTAGGGAGACGCCTCCAGTATACACAGATCTTTACGTGCCTCAAGGGCACATCATTCGCTAACATCTAAACTCTGATTGACCCGTGCTACCAACTGCTGAATCAACTCGGTATTCTCGCCATCCAACAGTGCAGCACTCTGCTTGCTGTGCAGCTCATGGGTAATATTTAACGCAGCCATCACCGCAACACGCTCGGTGCCAATCACTTTACCTGTGCGTCGGATTTCGCGCATTTTCTTATCCAAATACTCTGCAGCACGCTCCAAGTTTGTGCTTTCTGACGCTGGGCAAGCAATATGGTAATCCTTATCCAGAATACGCACGGTAATCGTCTGGGACTGTGTCATGAATCCTGCTCCAAGGCTTTAAGTCGAGAGATCATAGCGGCAACTTTTTGCTGCGCTATTTCGTTTTTTTCTATTAACTGCCCACGCTCTTCGCGCAAAGTTTTATTCTGCGCTCTAAGCTCAGTGTTGCGTTGCATCAATTGCTCAACGGCGTCCACCAAGGCTTGCAAATCAGTATTTTTCACCAGCACTCCAGTTATCACCAAGTCATATCACACAGCCACCATGCTTGTTATTCTAGCGCCCACCTGCCATAACGCACAGTGCTACACAGCACATAGAGAAAATATATTTAAACTCGATCCACGGCTTACCACTGCAAGGCGAGTAACCTAGGCGGCAAGACAGCTATCGATTAGAAAGTTATGCGTGGGCTGCAAATATCCACATTTAGCGCCATACTCAACAACGCGATATACTTGCACTCATAGCCTAAACGACCTTCAAAACCTCAGATCAGTTCCATTACTTCGGATTTTTCATGCCTCAATCACAATCTGCTTACACCTCATTTGCCGCCCTTCTGACCGCCAGCGGGCACTCTGTATCACCTGCTGAACTGCAAGGCCTATTGCTTGGCCGTTGCTGTGCTGGTGCAGGCTTTTCCGGCAGCGGCTGGCTCGAAGAAGCTCAAGATTTATTTGACGGTGAAGTACCTAGCAACTTACATGCAGCCCTGTTGGGTTTGCAAGAAATGGTCAAAGCCGAACTGGTAGCTCAGAGTAGTGTTTCCCTCACTTTACTGCTGCCCAGTGATGAAGACTCATTACAACTACGCACCGCCGCTCTGGGCTTATGGACGCAAGGTTTTCTCAGTGGTTTTGGTGCCAACATTGGTACGACTAAGCTCTCTAAAGAAGTCCACGAAATTCTTGAAGATTTAGTTTCTATCGCCCAAATTGCGCCTCCTGAAGAAGAAGACGAAGAAGGTGAAGTGGCCTATATGGAGCTTAGCGAGTACTTACGCGCAGCACCTTTATTTCTATTCACTGAATGCGCCAACTATATTCTTCCCAATACTGACGACGAACAGCCTGCAGTACACTAAATTTAAGGAGCCGCCCCATGCGCTCAATCAGCACCTCTGAATACGCCCAACGCCGCCAACACCTGATGCAGCAAATGACGCCCAACAGCATTGCGATTTTACCCGCTGCCGCTATCAGCACCCGCAACAGCAGCGTTGAGTATCCATACCGGCAAGACAGCGACTTCTTTTACCTGTCAGGCTTTGCTGAGCCGGAAGCAGTGCTGGTGTTAATCCCCAAACGTGAGCACGGCGAGTTTGTTTTATTTTGCCGGGAACGCAATCCCGAGCGCGAGCTTTGGGATGGTTTAAGAGCAGGACAAGACGGTGCTATTGCTGATTATCAAGCCGACGATGCCTTCCCGATCAGTGATATTGATGACATTTTGCCCGGTCTGATTGAAGGCCGTGAGCGGGTGTACTACTCAGTGGGCAATAACCCTGAGTTTGATCAACAGATGATGGAGTGGCTCAACAGTATTCGCAGCAAAGCACGCATGGGTGCTCAGCCACCTAAAGAGTTTGTTGTTCTGGATCACTTGCTGCATGAAGCGCGCCTGTACAAAAGCCCTGCAGAAATCGCCACCATGCAGCAGGCAGCAGATATCTCTTGCCGTGCCCATATCCGCGCCATGCAAGCCGCTCAACCTGGGCTATACGAATACCATTTAGAAGCTGAGCTCGATTACGAATTCCGTAAAGGCGGCGCGCGCTTACCCGCTTACTCCTCCATTGTCGCCAGCGGTAACAACGCCTGTATTTTGCATTACACAGAAAACAACGCCCCCCTTCAGGACGGTGACTTAGTGCTGATCGATGCCGGTTGCGAAATCGACTGCTATGCCAGTGATATCACCCGCACCTTTCCCGTCAGTGGCCGCTTCAGCCCTGAACAAAAAGCCATTTATGAGATTGTTCTCAAGGCTAATTTAGAGGCGATGAACTATATCTCGCCCAAGCACTGCTGGAATGACGCCCATGATGCCACGGTACGCGTCATTACCGCTGGTTTGCTAGAGCTTGGCCTACTGCAAGGCGAGTTGCCGGAGCTGATTAGCAATGAAGCCTACAGACCTTTTTACATGCACCGCGCTGGGCACTGGCTGGGTTTAGATGTACATGATGTGGGTGATTACAAGGTTGATGGTCAATGGCGTACGCTCAAACCCGGTATGACCATGACCGTCGAACCAGGTATTTATATTGCTGTGGACAACCATGATGTTCCGGCACAATGGCGCGGGATTGGTGTGCGCATTGAAGATGACGTGGTGGTGACCGCAGACGGCTGCCGCGTACTGACCAATGCAGTACCAAAAACCATCGATGAAATTGAAGCATTAATGGCCGCCGCACAAGCAACAGGAGCTTAAGCCATGAGCCGAGTGCAGATCGCAATTATTGGCGGTGGTTTAGTGGGCGCCAGCTTAGCTTTAGCCTTGCAAGCAGGGGCCCGTGAGCGGCAATGGAAAATTGTTCTAATTGAACCCTATGCGCCCGGCGACAGCTACCAACCCAGTTATGACGCGCGCGCCTCGGCTCTGTCCTTTGGCAGTCAGCAAATTTATCAGCGTTTAGGCCTTTGGGATGCCCTAGCACCGCGTGCCGAAGCCATTCAGGATATTCATATTTCTGACCGCGGCCGCTTTGCCGCTGCACGCATTAACGCGAAAGAAGAAGGCGTTGCCGCTTTAGGCTATGTGGTGGAAACTGCTTGGCTCGGGCATTGCCTCTGGGCCGCACTGGACAGCGCAGTAGTTGAATGGCGCTGCCCCGCTCGCGTGGAGCAGATGCACAGCTTGTCCGATGGCTATCGCCTTGAACTAGATGATGGCAGCAGCCTTGAATGTGACTTGGCTATTTTGGCCGACGGTGGCCGCTCCGGGTTACGTGAACAACTGGGGATTTATGCCCAACACAATCCTTACGGGCAAACGGCATTAATCAGCAATATCAGTAGTGCCAAGCCCCATCAAGGCATGGCCTTTGAACGCTTTACCGATGACGGCCCCATGGCCTTACTGCCCTTGCCTGAAAATCGTAGCGTGCTGATCTGGACCCGCGAGCCAGAGGAAGCACAACGACTTTATGCACTACCTGATCAGCATTTTTTGCAAGAACTGCAAGCCTGCTTTGGCTATCGCCTCGGCGCTATCGAACAGGTGGGCCGTCGTCACCTCTACCCTTTGAGCTTAATTCAAAGCAGCGAGCAGGTACGTGCCAACCTCGTGGTACTGGGCAATGCCGCGCACAGCCTGCACCCAGTGGCAGGGCAAGGCTATAATCTTTCCTTGCGCGATAGCATGGCTCTGGCTGACTGCTTACTGGCTGGCCCAAACACCCCTGGTGATCTGACCACCCTACAAAGCTTCCAGCAACAACAACAACTTGATCAAGAATTAACCATTGGCTTCTCAGATCGGGTCACACGCTTATTTTCTAATGCTAAGCCTGTCTTAGCCGGCGGACGTAATTTAGGCTTACTCGGGTTGGATCTATTTCCACCCGCCAAACACTGGTTTGCCCGCCAAGCCATGGGCTTAGGGGTGCGCAGCACAGAGGATAAAAGCTAGCTATGCAGAAGAAGAAAACCGCACGCAAGGCTCGATTATTGCGCTGGGCGATGAATTTTTATCCACCTTACTTAGGTGCAGGAGTAAAAGTACGTGAGATCAGCCCAGACTTTCGTCACGTGCGCGTCAGCATGGGCTTAACTTGGTACAACCGCAACTATGTACGCACCCAATTTGGCGGCTCTCTGTACTCCATGACTGACCCTTTTTTTATGCTGATGTTGATGGAAAACCTCGGCCGCGACTACGTGGTGTGGGACAAGGCCTCGCATATAGAGTTTATTAGCCCAGGCCGCGGCACCGTGCATGCTGAATTCAGCATTGACCAAGCCATCCTCGAGGATATCCGCCAACACACGGCCAACGGTGAAAAATACCTGCCTAAATATCAAGCTTACGTACGTGACGATCAGGGCACCTTAGTTGCCCAAGTCGAGAAAACTTTATATATCCGCCGTAAACCTGCAGCGCAGCTTGCTGCCACCCCACAGTAGGATTTCAATATGCACGCAGATTTAATTATCGTCGGCGCAGGTATGGTCGGTAGCACCCTCGCCTTAGCGCTCAAAGACAGTGGCCTGAATATTCTCCTGGTAGACGGCAGCCCCCTCAGTGTCGCTCCATTTCAGGCAGAGCAAACTTTCGAGCCACGGGTCAGTGCTTTATCCATCGCCAGCCAACACATTTTAGAAAACCTTGGCGCATGGCCGGGGATCATCCAGCGACGCGCCAGCCCTTACAGCCACATGCACGTCTGGGATGGCTCAGGTACCGGCAAAATTGATTTCTCTGCCAGCAGTGTACATGCACAAGTACTGGGTCATATTGTTGAAAACCGCATCGTCCAAGACGCCTTGCTGAAGCAACTGCAAGACACAAAAATCGACTTACTCACCCACTCGCGAGTGGAGAATCTGCGCCGTTCCGGCAGTGGCTGGCTGATGCAACTGGAAGGCGGTACTCAGATCCACACACCCTTAATTGTTGCTGCCGACGGTGCCAATTCAACAGTGCGTCGCCTCGCCGGTTGCGCCACCCGCGAATGGGATTACCTCCATCACGCCATTGTCACCAGCATCCGCTGTGAAAAACCCCATCAAGCCACGGCTTGGCAACGTTTTACCGATGAGGGACCATTGGCCTTACTGCCTTTGCAACACATAGACGGGCGCAACTGGTGCTCGATTGTTTGGTCTGTGCCCAAAGAACGTGCAGCACAGATTATGGCGCTCGATGATGCCGAGTTCTGCACCGCGCTGGGTCAAGCCAGCGAACAGCGCTTAGGCAATATTAAACATGCGGATCAGCGCTACAGCATTCCCCTGCGCCAGCGCCATGCCAAGCGTTATGTGGAGCCGGGTTTGGCACTGATCGGCGATGCCGCCCACAGCATCCACCCGCTCGCTGGGCAAGGGGTTAATTTGGGCTTCCTAGATGCCGCAGTATTGGCCCAAGTGTTACTCAAGGCACAACAGCGCGGCGAAAACATCGCCAGCGAGCAGGTACTTAGCCGCTTTGAGCGCCGCCGGATGCCACATAATTTAGCCATGATGGCCGCTATGGACGGTTTCCAGCATCTGTTTCAAGCAGACGCTTTGCCGCTACGCTGGCTACGCAATAGCGGACTCAAGTTGGTGGACAACCTGGATGAAGCCAAAGCCCTCTTCGTGCGTCAGGCCTTAGGCTTAGGCATCGACCTCCCTGACTTGGCTAAAGTTTAAGCAAGCGCACCAGTGCAAGTCCCGCACTGGTGTGCAGCCTGCACAACGGTGTAAACATTGATTTAGCGCAAGCAGCAGCAAAGTTTTTAGAAATCTAGTTGATATTCTAAATGCAAGTAACTATCATTTACATCAAATCACCCCAAACCAGAGGTTGCTATGTCGATTCGTAAACCCATTCTCGCGGCGCTTGCTCTAAGTGTAATGGCCGGTCACGTACAAGCAGCAGACGATATCGTGGTTTACTCTTCACGTATCGACGAGCTGATCAAACCTGTATTTGATAAGTACACAGAAAACACCGGCGTCAAAATTAAGTTTATTACGGATAAAGAAGCGCCACTGATGGCCCGCTTAAAAGCTGAAGGCGGTAATACCCCAGCCGATATCCTGATTACTGTCGATGCCGGCAACCTCTGGCAAGCTGAACAAATGGATATTTTACAGCCGCTCAATTCAGAAAAAATCAAAGAAAACATCCCTTCACAATACCGCTCCAGCAATGACCAATGGACAGGTTTATCACTGCGTGCACGCACCATTGCTTACTCAACCGAGCGTGTCACTCCAGAAGAGTTAAGCACCTATGAAGCCTTGGCAGATAAAAACTGGAAAGGCCGTTTATGCTTACGCACCAGTAAAAAAGTCTATAACCAGTCGCTCACTGCAACCTTAATTGAAGCAAACGGCGCTGAAAACACCGAGAAACTGGTAAATGCTTGGGTGGATAACTTAGCTACCGACGTTTTCTCTGACGACACCGCGTTACTGCAAGCCATTAATGCCGGCCAATGTGATGTGGGTATTGTCAACAGCTACTACTACGGCCGCTTGCACAAACAAGACCCAGACCTAAAAGTAAAACTGTTCTGGCCGAACCAAGACAACCGCGGCGTGCACGTAAACTTATCTGGTGCAGGTATCACTAAGTACGCGCCCAATGCGGATGAAGCCCGCAAACTCTTAGAGTGGATGACCACTGAAGAAGCGCAAAGCATCTTTGCTGGAGCAAACCAAGAGTTCCCAGCGAACCCAAGCGTTGCGCCTTCAGAAGAAGTTGCTGCATGGGGCGAGTTCAAAGCCGACACCGTACCAGTGGAAGTAGCTGGTAAGCGTCAAGCTGAAGCAATCCGTTTAATGGACCGTGCTAACTGGCGCTAATTGTCACAATAAACACAGCATGCAAACCGCCCCTTTGAGGGCGGTTTTTGCTTCTAGGGCAACACAACAGGTTGCAACGTACTCGCACCGCGAGTGGCCTCGCTGAGCATTTCTTGCACAGCAAGCACCTGAGTATCTGGCACCGCAAGATTTAACCAAGCACCCTCAGCATCAAACTCTTCACTGTTGAGCACCGCACCGGCTTCAGCCAAACGCACTTTAAACACATCCAAATAAGTGTAGGGGCAGTGCCCACGAAGCACAGTACGCGCTACCCGCTTTTCACTGCTAGCGGTTTGTAACACCTGTGTTGCACAGCCGCCATACGCTCGCGCTAAGCCACCCGTACCCAGTTGAATCCCGCCATACCAGCGCGTTACCACAATCAAGACCTGGTCAAACTGCTGGTTATCAATGGCCGCTAGAATCGGCCGGCCAGCCGTACCACTTGGCTCACCATCATCATTAAAGCGGTAGTACTCACCACAGCGCCACGCCCAACAATTATGCGACACATTGGCCGTGCTGAGCTGAGCAATCAACTCAGTGGCTTGCTCAGCACTGGGTAAAAATACCGCTTGCGCAAGAAACCGACTCTTACGAATCTCTTCTTGATAACTGTGGGACGCCTTAATCACTCGCATCTATTTACTCTCAACCCTCATCTAACGGCCATCGACTGCGCTGTTTAACCAGCAACTCACGCTGCCGACTTGTTCTCCACACAGCCGCCCTTAAATAACGGTAAAAATATCATCCGCGGCCAATCGCGACTTAGGCAAGCCAGCATTAAAGTCGCTAGCGGCGTGATAACCTAGAGCCACGGCAGCAACCGCCGTTAGATCACGCTCATTGAGTGCAAACTCAGCATCCAAAAGTGCTTGATCAATACCTTCCATAGGTACCGCATCAATACCTAACAGCCCAGCCCCTAATAAAAAACTGCCCATATTCAGGTAGACCTGTTTTTCCAGCCAATGGGGTACATCTTTCTTAATGTATTTGTGTTCATTTAAATAGGCCAGACGGGTGTTATGCGCTGCAGCTTTTGCTTCTGGTGCTGCCGCAAAGCGCCCATCGCGTTCTTCTGCGGCTAACACTTGCGCCAAGTAAGCCTCATCAACCTGAGTGCGTGCGCAAAACACCACAACATGCGAGGCCTGCAAAATCTTACCGGCATTATAGCTGTAACTGCCGCTGGCACCCTTCGCAATACGGGCTTTACCTGCCTCAGTACTGGCGACAATAAAATGCCATGGCTGCACATTAGTGCTGGATGGACTCAAGCGTAACAAAGCAAAGAGCTGAGCAACCACCGCCTCTGGTAATTTCTTTGTTGGATCAAATGCCTTAGTGGCATAACGACGAGTCAAAGCCTCAGTTAACTGCATAACACTCCCCTCTAATGATTCATTCATCGCTTACTTACAGCTATTCAAAACAAGCATAACAACAGCACGCCAAGCACAATTTAGCAGCTCAATAACATTGTTAGACAGGCTGCAGTCAGCAACAGTTAAGTATATTTGTATCTAATTAAAACTTTTTTGCTTCTGGCTGCACATATTAGCCAAAGTGATACGGCTAAGGCTGACCAATATGAACTCTCAAATTGTAGAAATACCGGTAACTCAATGGCAATTACTCGAAACCCAGCCTAATTGGATTCAAGCGCTCGAACAAGGCAAGGTACTCTACTTACCCACATTACCCTTCACCTTAACTGAAGAAGAGCAAAAACTGCTTACCCCGGATGTGCTGGACGCCAAAGTACGCAATATTAGCCTAGCCGCAGACAACTCGCTGAAAGGTGCGGCCGGTGATGCCCATACGCAGGAACTGCTGGCAGGTATGCTCGAACGCTACCGCACGCAAGCGCAGCAACTTATCCACAGCCTACTGCCTAAATACCAAGGTGCTTTGCGTAATGCACCAACCAGCTACCGCCCCAAAAAAGTCGAAGCGCGTAAGCAGTCTTGGCGTGCCGATGACCGTCGTATGCATGTGGATGCCTTTCCATCTCGACCCAATTATGGTGAGCGTATACTGCGAGTTTTTAGCAATGTAAATCCACACGGTGTGCCACGTGTTTGGCGCATTGGCGAACCTTTTGCCGACATGGTGGAAACCATGCTACCGCGCAGCAAGCCCTATGTGGCATGGCAAGCAAAAGTGCTGCACGGGCTGGGTATTACCAAATCCCTACGCAGCCCATATGACCACCTGATGCTGCAACTACACGACAATATGAAAGCAGATATGCACTACCAAAAAACGGCCAAGCAAATCAGCATGCCGTTTCCTCCCGGCTCGGTTTGGGTATGTTTTTCTGACCCTGCCTTACATGGTGTAGAGTCTGGCCAATATATGCTCGAGCAAACCTTCCATATTGCCCCAGAACAGCAATACGACCCTAGCATCAGCCCATTGGCGCACTTAAGCAAAGTCACGCAGCGCCAGTTGGTATAAGCACGCAGGCTTTACAGTGTGTTGCACGAGCCAAAACCGCAGGCAGAGCGGCAAAAAGTTGTTACCCTGTTAGCTCTCCACTCTCAGCTAAGGAAACACTATCGCTCGCTTACAAGATAAAGTTATTATTATCACCGGTGCTGCGCAGGGTATGGGCGCAACCCATGCGCGTTTATGTATCGAAGCCGGTGCGAAAGTGGTGCTCACTGATATCAATGCCGAAAAAGGCCAAGCCTTAGCGCAAGAATTAGGGCCTAGGGCTTTATTTATTCAGCACGATGTCACCTGCGAAGAAGATTGGGCCACAGTGATTAAAACCACCCAAGCACAGTTCGGCACCATCAATGTACTGGTCAATAACGCTGGTATTACTATGGCGAAATCGATTTTAGAGCTGTCTTTACAAGACTACCGACGCATCCTTGAGATCAACCAAGTTTCGGTTTTTTTAGGTATGCGAGCAGTCATTCCAGCCATGCAAGAAAGCAAGCAAGGCTCGATTATTAATATCTCGTCCATTAATGGCCTAGTCGGCGGTGCTATTGGTTATACCGACTCCAAGTTTGCCGTGCGTGGCATGAGCAAAGCTGCTGCGTTAGAGTGCGCACCCTACGGCATTCGTGTGAACTCAGTCCACCCAGGTGTTATTGCTACACCGATGATTATGCAAGGTGATACAAAAGCAGCAGTGGAAGCTTTTGCGAAAAGTATTCCGCTCAAACGCTTAGCGCAACCAGAAGAAGTGAGCGGTATTATCCTGTATCTGGCTTCAGACGACTCCAGCTACTCAACCGGTGCCGAGTTTATTGTCGATGGCGGTTTAACTGCGCAATAAACTTAAATTTGGGCGGCTGTGCTAGTCGCCCAAACAGGTCAAATAAGCGTACTTTAAGCTGCAATTATTCGCGGCAATGGCCAGCCGTAGGATCAGACTCTTGCACTGCTAACTTACCTTGTAAATATAAGGTCACCGCAGTTTGCGGATCACTTTCCTTAGTGACTAAGCCTTTAATATTTTTACGTGCCAAGCGCCTGACCATGCCACTGCCCATACCAGCGGTAATCAACACATCAATATCGTCGAGCGGATGCGGTTCATGCACCGAGCTTTCATGGAAGGCTTGTTCTTTTGGCAACTCCAGCAGCTGCTTATCCACCACAGCATTCTCGGCAATGGTAAAAATCCAGAACTTGCGACAGCGTCCGGCATGCTCAGTAACGACCTTACGGTTTTGGCTGGTAACTGCAATTTTCATACTTACCCCTTAACTTGAACGGGCTGCGACGCGCATGCTTTAGACATACGCACATACTTAGCATTTAAGTATAATGTATTTCCACTGACGCTGCAGCGCTACAAGCATGAACGCCCTAGAGCTGAGTTAGCAGCCTGCTCAGGTAACTCGCCCTTTTCTACCGTGCCGCCGGGGATTTGTGGCAACAGATAACGGCCATCGGCATACTCTAAAACAAGCAGCTGATCAGCGCGGGTAATGTAGGTAAATACACGCTGGCGCATACACTAACTCACTGCCAACCTTGCCGCCAATGCGCAGAGTCTTTCAACTCGCGCCAATCAATCGCGGCTTCGCGATTGGAGATCACCGCCTCTAATACACAGTGAACCACATTATCCTCCTCATCCAACTTAAGCTCCGTCACCATAAAGTGTTTTTCTTTATTGGCGGGTCGCACTGCGGTCCACTTACTGTGCAGTAGTTTTTTAGGATTAATTTGATGCATGCCATACTCCTTACCAAAGCGCGAATGTTCACTTTCGCAAATATTGATAGTGTGCCTCAGCAAAATACTACAGCAATCCCTTGCCTGACTAGGATGAAATTCGGCAACAGTTTTTGTTACTCTTAATGGGTTATAGCAAGCGCCCTTTGCCTCCAACGACCGACTGAGTTGCGACCGTGCCAGTAAATCTACCCTTAACAGAAAGCCTAACAGTTGAATTTAAAAGCGACCGCAATGGCTATCCAGACCATGAATTGATTGAAGCACTCACCTGCCTAGCAAACACTGCGGGTGGAGAGCTGTGGCTGGGTGTTGAGGACGATGGCACCCCCAGCGGTCTGCACCGCAACCATCGCAATACTCGGCACTTAGCCAAGCTGATAGCCGAGCAAACACAACCGCCATTAGTTGTTGCCGTCCACAAGCACGCCATTAATAACATTACTGTGGCAAAAATCAGTGTGCCGCAAGCACCACACTTAATCGCCACCCTTGCCGGCGCTTACTTACGCCGCCGCCTAAAATCTGATGGCACACCTGAATGCATCCATATCGTGCCAGACCAGCCTTAAGCTCATAGCCCTAGCAAACCATAGCGCACCCAGCTCAGCCTGTATAAGTTTTACAACGCAGACAGCGCTTACAACATAGCTTCCCAGTAACCCTACTTACTTGCTAAAAACTCTGCAAAATCTGCAGCCATCACTGAAATACATAAGGTATGCTCTAGATTCAGTTTTGCGCTACAACAATGACAACAATAAATAATTGGCCATGACCAATTTAAGGAAACCAGCATGAATCACTCCCCAACAGCGGCCGCCCGCCGGCGACTGCAGCCTAGCTTTGTGACAAGTAGCGCCAACACCTGGTTCAAGCACCAGCAGCCGTCTGCCAACCGCATTCAGCACGGTCAAACTGTGGAGATCAAACATGCCTGCAACTGATTCTCCTCAGCCAGAAGCGGCCAGCTCAGTATTAACTGCGATCATCATTGGTAGCGGTTTTGCTGGTATAGGCATGGCCGTGGCATTACAACAAGCGGGCATCACTGACTTTATTATTTTAGAAAAAAACCATGATGTTGGTGGTGTTTGGCGTGATAACAGCTACCCCGGCGCGGCCTGTGATGTACCTTCGCATTTGTATTCATTTTCCTTTGAGCCCAATCCTGACTGGACCCGAGTCTTCGCCTCGCAGGCGGAAATCTACTCTTATCTGCGCCAATGCGCGCGTAAGTATGCCTTAACCCCACACATTCAGTTCGGCGCTGAAGTACAACAAGCCGCCTACAATGAAAGCGCTGCACTATGGCAAGTGGGCCTGACTGATGGCCAGCAACTGCAAGCCACATTATTGATCACTGCGACCGGACAACTGAGCCGTCCAGCCTTGCCGAAACTGGACGGTATAGAAACCTTTCAAGGCCACTCCTTTCACTCAGCCACTTGGGATCACAGCTACCCATTAGCCGGCAAGCGCGTCGCAGTGGTTGGCACTGGCGCATCCGCGATTCAGTTTGTGCCAGCCATCGCAGATCAAGTCGAACACTTAACGGTATTTCAACGCTCGCCGGCTTATCTAAAAAAACGACCGGATCGAGCCTATAAGAACTGGGAAAAAGCTCTCTTTCGTAGACTCCCATGGGCGATGAAGCTGCACCGCGCCAGCATTTATTTACGCTATGAGTCGCAAGCGCTGGCATTTACCAAGTTCAAAGGCTTAATGAAACTCGCCGTCGGTCGCCCCTTTAACAAGATGCTGGCACAAGACGTTGCCGACCCAGAGCTGCGCAGGCAACTCACCCCAGACTACCCAATTGGCTGCAAGCGTATTCTGCTCTCGAGCGAATATTTAAAGACTATGAGCAAAGCCAATGTTGAACTGGTCACGACCGCTATCCAGCGCGTCACCGCAGAGGGTATTGAAACCACTGACGGAGTAGAGCACCCAGTTGATGCGATTATCTACGGCACAGGTTTTGCCGCCACGGAGTTTCTTGCGCCGATGCATATTACCGGTCGCCAAGGTCTGGACCTCAACAGCGCTTGGCAAAATGGTGCACAGGCTTATCTAGGTCTTACTGTGCCCAATTTCCCTAACTTTTTTATGCTGTATGGGCCGAACTCAAACCTTGGCCATAACTCTATTGTGTATATGCTTGAAAGCCAGATTGCCCATGTTCTGCGCTGCTATCGTGCGCTGCAAGCCAGCAATAGCAGCGCTATTGAAGTGGATGCAAGCCGCTACCGCAACTTCAATCTTAAAATCCAACAAGGTCTGGCCAACACCGTGTGGCACGGCTGCAAAAGCTGGTATGTGGATGAGTCAGGACACAACAGCACCAACTGGCCCGGTTTTACTCTGTCTTACCGTTACTTGACGCGCTTCTCTAGCTTGCAAGCCTATCGCTTTACCAGCCCCAGCCTCAACGTGGCAGGCACAACACAAACCATTACTGTTGCTGAGCCACAAGACTGGCTAGAAAAACTGCATGCAAGCGTCCTGCGCGGCTTTTTACGGGTTATTTTTCGGCGCATCATGGGCCCTCCTTTTGCCGCGAGCACACAACGCAAAGTCACTCAATTTCTCTCCCTCATCGCTCCCGGTGTGCGCGGCGTAACGCAACATACAATCAGCACGGCCGGCATCTCCACTCAAGTGCTCACTCCAAAAAAGAAACAAGCCCAGGGCGTTATTCTGTACCTGCATGGCGGTGCTTTTTGTTTAGGCAGCGCACAATCACACCGCAGTCTTACTACCCGCTTGGCCGTTGACTCAGGTCTACCAGTTTGGCTACCTGAATACCGCTTGGCCCCTGAGCACCCGTACCCAGCCGCGCAAGACGACGTGCTAGCTTGTTATGACGCACTACGCCAAAACTACCCAGCTGAACAGATTGTCATTGGTGGCGATTCAGCCGGCGGCGCGTTAGCCTTGGCCTTGGCATTAACCCTAAAAGCTCGCGGCGATAGACTGCCCGCCGCACTGCTGCTGATTTCACCAGTCACCGACGCCCGCCTAAGTGGCGCAACACTGGTCTCCAAGCACGGCACAGACCCAATGCTGCGTCGCGGCTGGTTAGAACAAGCCTTAGATTGGTACCAACCTCCGCTCGATGCAGACAGCTACCGCCCACTTGAAGTTGATTTAAGCGGTCTACCACCGATGCTGATTCAGGTTGGTGAGCAAGAGTTATTGCTAGCAGATTCGACGCGGCTGGCAGAGCACGCCGGCAACTGCGGCGTTCCTTGCCAACTGGAAATATATGCAGCCCGCTGGCATGTCTTCCACTTACAAGCACTCTCTCTCAAATCAGCCCAGCAAGCCATCCGCACCTTGGCCGCCTTTGCTAAGGAGCACGTGAGCGCAAACGCTGCTGTACCAAACACTGATCACCGCTCTGAGGATAACGCCTGATGATTAAAGAACAACGCTCTTGCGTCCTGATCAGTGGCGCAGCAAATGGTATTGGTCGCGCCACTGCACGCTTATTTGTCGAGCACGGCTGGTTTGTGGGTTTGAGCGACATTGATACCCATGCTCTGGCCATATTAGGCGAAGAATTGGGCGCAGAGCATGCACTCACACTGCCTCTAGATGTCACGCAAGCGGAGCAATGGCAAAGCACTTTGGCCAACTTCTTTCAACGTACCGGACGCTTAGACCTGTTGATTAATAATGCTGGCATTCTGATTTCTGGGCATTTTACAAGCAACCCATTAACCCGCCATCAAGCCTTAGTGGATGTGAATATTAATGGCGTACTCAACGGCTGCTACTTGTCACTGCCTTATTTACTAAAAACCTCTGGAGCACGGGTAATCAACCTATCCTCCAGCTCAGCTATCTATGGGCAGGCATCCTTGGCCACCTACTCGGCAACAAAATTTGCCGTACGTGGTTTAACTGAAGCATTAAATATTGAGTGGCAAGCGCATGGAATCAGCGTGGTGGATATCATGCCGCTATTTGTGCAAACCGATATGATCACCGACATGGATGCACGCAGCATTAAGGTGTTTGGTGCCAAGCTTACCGCTGAAGATGTGGCGCAAACCATCTGGCGCGCAGCTAACCAAGGTAATCGCTATAACAAAGTACACTGGCCAGTTGGAGTTCTATCCACTTGGCTGTTACGCCTCAACGGCATCACCCCAGCATGGCTCAACCGTTTTATAGTCAAACGTATCAGCGGTTGAGCAAGCTTAATGCTGCTTAAGACGCGAGCTGCATGCAGGTTGCCAGTGCCGATACCACAAGGCAAACAACAGCGCACACTTAACACCCAGCCATAAAAAACGGCGCGGATACTATCCTGCGCCGTTGTTGTTCACAGCTCTGACTAGAACTTAGCTAGCGGTTTTCTTTTGCTTTTTCTGTTTCTTTTCTTTAATACTGGTTAAGTTTAAAAAGTGATCCAGGGTGTCATCTAAAATTTCTAACCAAGGCTGCGGCAATTCAGGTGCCAAGGTATTGGTTAAGGTCGAACGATACGCTTTTTCTCTAAAGCCCATAATGTCGACTTTCTTGTCTTCCTGCCACTGTTTGAAAATTTCACCCTGCTTTTCTACGGCAAACTCAGGGTAGTCAGTGACGTTAGTCAAATCACGGATATACAGCGCTTGGAAATCAATTTCTTGATCAACGGTCTGTACTTTCTCGTATTCAGCCAACCATTTTTTCTCATCGGCTTCACGTGTCGCCAAGTCTGGCAGCTCAATCTCGCCCAGAATCACATCACGGGCATACCAAGCTTGCGCATCAAACATATTGAAAGTGAAATACTGATCCTGCATACCCAAATAAATCAGCTTTGGATTGGGCTGCCAGAACACGCCTTTGTACAGGTTCTCTGGGTATAAGCAGTTGTGCGTCTGTAGGCGCAACTCATCAGGCAAGAACGGGAAGTGGAATAAATACCCCGTACACATAATTACTGCATCAAACGCCTGGCTAGTGCCATCAATAAAGTGCGCCACATCACCTTCAAAGTGACTGATCAATGGCACTTCTCGAATACCCTCTGGCCAGTCATAACCTAGCGGCTGGCTACGATAACTAATGGTGACGGACTTGGTGCCGTACTTATAGCACTGAGTACCAATATCTTCAGCGGAATAACTACCACCCACCAGTAAGATGTTATCGCCTTCAAACTCTAATGCATCACGGAAGTCGTGGGCATGCATAACGCGGTTCGGGAACTCTTCCAAACCTTTAAAGTACGGCATATTGGGCGTGGAAAAGTGACCAGTGGCAACCACCACGTAATCAAACTCGTCTGTTTCCTGCTCGCCAGTCTTATGATTCATTACCGTTACAGTGAACTTTTGTGTTTCATCATCAAAAGTCACCCAACGCACAGGACACTCAAAACGAATGTACTTACGAATATCCTGTTTATCAATGCGACCCATCATGTAGTCTTTGAGAACTTCACGGGGTGGGTAGGAAGGGATTGGTTTGCCGAAGTGCTCTTCAAAAGAATAGTCCGCAAATTCAAGACACTCTTTCGGGCCATTCGACCATAAATAACGGTACATACTGCCGTGAACTGGCTCACCGTTACGATCTAAACCTGTGCGCCATGTGTAGTTCCACATACCGCCAATTTCGTTTTGTTTCTCATAACAAATGATTTCTGGCAGGTTTTTAACACCGGCAATGCGGGCTGCCTCAAACGCACGTAATTGCGCCAAACCACTTGGTCCTGCACCTAAAATAGCTATTTTTTTATTACTCAAAACATACTCCCAACAGTTTAATTGCTTACTATTGTAACGCTTTTTGACAATTTATGTTTTATGAGTAGATATATACCGATTTAAGACGGATAAATGAGCGTAACGCAAACCCACTAACAGACACCACGCCCCAGCAATCAGCAATTTCATAACTCTAGTCCTGCGCTACTCATACCCCATACATGCAATGGCAGCTGCAGCAAACGCATTAATAGCAACCCACTCTATAAACAATACAGTACAAGCAAACTTAGCCATTAGTGTATCTAATACCCATCTCACAACTCACCTCCAAACCTTCCTGCAATGCTACGCGCAGCTGCATGCTAAACAACAAAATTTTTATAAAAATTTATAAACATAATTATATTGCGAAACCACCTAGTTAATTTTAAATACCTATTGTATAAACAATATTGACGGTGCAAGAATGTAACACCATGCACCTATAACTAAGGAGATAGTTTAGATGGCTATTCATGGAACTCTAGATCCCTACGCTTCTGATGATATGAGGCGCGATCTACCTAAGAAGCCTCTGAATAACTCCCCACTTTTTGCGATAATAGCCGCATCGTCCATTTTTTAGCCCAGCGAGCCGAATCATGAGCCAGTTGACTTTTGCCGAAGCAGAATACCAGAACAAAAAGCGTAAGACGCGTCGTGAGAGTTTCTTGGAAGCGCTTAGAGAATCGCGCCGCTAAGCATTACCCAAAAGGTGAAATGGGGCGTCCCCCTTATCCGCTCAGTGTGATGCTGCGAGTGCACTGTTTGCAGTTGTTCTACAACCTTAGCGATCCGGCTCTGGAAGATTCGCTGTATGAAATT
>RRZU012172571.1_pt1 | contig 34181 bp, 37 predicted proteins | sample 2165561 | NCBI WGS metagenome assembly RRZU01 (sample SAMN10456909, study PRJNA506462) | wastewater metagenome | isolation source: wastewater sludge | place: USA: Moscow, Idaho | reverse complement strand
CAGGTGCTGTCTATGAAAAATACGGTGAGGATGCTGCAAAATCAGGTAATAAAGATGCTGCGGCTTCTTATGCAAAAACAGCGAGTGATCTCGGCTGGGCTTCCTTAGGTTTAGGTTTAGCTGGTGCTGCTGCGGATATAGCTGGTTCCCTTTCGGCTTTAAGTAACGTAATTCCTTTAAATGAAGCTGGTGAGAGATATGGAAATATTTCTCTAAGAATTAATGGAGAAAAACTTGCTTATTTTGAAAAATTTAACAACACAGACAATTTTACATCGAAAATATATCGTAACAAAGATATTTATGAAAAGGTGTCTAAATTACAAGATATTTCAAACACTCCATTTAGAGGAACAATTTTTGATGCACAAAAAATTCTATATTATATGAGAGCTTATACCATTGGTACAAATAAAGAAATAGGAAGATATAGTGCAAGAGCATATTTTAAAGCTGCTAAAATAGAACAACTAAATACCATTGAAAAATCTAATTTTAATGCGATAGATCCGTTATTTAATAAATTTGTGGAGATTCTTAATAAATCTCAAAATTTTGATGAGTACTTTGATTATTATCAAGAAGCTTTAAGAAGTGTAAAATAACCTTTAAAATCCTGCTATATAAATTTAGAAATTATAAGAAATTGATTCATTAATTCTAAATATTTGCAACAGAACCCGAATTATTTATTTGATAGCGTTAGCTAAAGAAATTTTATTTTGGTAGGTAGAGACATGACTTTTATTTCCTTTCAAATAAAATAATTCATTGTCATGAGACCCCTGCAGAACCGGACTTGTTGTTTTCCCACATCCGGCTCCCAGAGATGATATTCATTGCATAGGCTTCGATTTATAAATATTTACCATTATTATTGGCTGCGGTAATGGAGTACTCTACAAATAATTCATATATGCCAAACTCTTTGTGAACATCAGATATAACTTATATTCCTACAAAAGAAGGATGGGTATATCTGTGTATTATTTTAGATTATTTTTCTAGGGCAATTGTTGGATGGGCTATGTCTGAAAAAATAAATACGGAGCTTGTTACTTCTGCAATTAATCAAGCGAATAATTTTAGAAAGCCGCAAGCAGGCCTTATTTTTCACAGTGATAGAGGTAGCCAATATGCAAGTCATGCAGTTATTAGTTTATTAAAAAATAAGGGGCATTACCAAAGTATGAGAAGCACCAGTAATTGTTATGATAATGCAATTTCAGAATCATTTTTTGCTACCTTAAAAAATGAGCTCATCTATAATTGTAATTTCCAATCAAGAAAGGAAGCTAAAATCGCTATATTTGAATTAATTGAAGTGTTTTATAATAGAATTCGCATACACTCAAAACTTGACTTTAAGTCACCATTTGATTACGAGAGAATTTACTCTTAATTGTGTCAATTAAATTGGGGTCACAACAGTTTCCCCTCTCGAATTGATTGCGCAGCTTCTTCTGAAAATTTTTCAAAAAAGTAAAAATAGATATTGCGATTAATTCTCAATATACTTGTTTTTTATATCATTATATTCTTTTTTGTTAATAATCTTATCTAAAGTTAATTGGAATTTTTTTGACAGTTGGATGTTATTTTTAGAAAATCCAACAAATCTTGGGACGATTTTTAATGGTTTCTCTAAAAATCTAATTTTATTTAAATTATTTGATCTTTTTAATATATAAAGGATACTGTTTTTATCTCCAATAGATAAATCAACTCTTTTACCGATAGTTTTTAAAACTAGTGTTTGATTGCTATTGGATTCCTCCTTTTCTAAATCTTTATTATTATCAAACTCATCAGAATATTTATAACCTCTAGCAGTTCCTATGATCAAGTTTTTGAAATCAGATAATTGATTCCAAGATTTTATTTTAGAGTCAATAGGTACAAAAAAAACCGTTTCACTACTTCTTATTGGTCCTGCTAAATTAAAATCTTTTCTTCTCTCTGGACTATCGATAAACTGCCATGCAAAATCTAATTCATGTTTTTGAAGCAATAAAATAACCCTTGACCAAGGATATGTTTCGACAGTAAAACGAACACCCATTTTATTTAATACTAAGCTAACGATTTCTGTATCTATACCTCTTAGCTTATCATTCACATAAAAATTATAAGGTGGAAAATCTGATTCGCATCCACCTTTTAAAAAATCAATTGAATAAATATTAAATGAAAAATAAATATTAAATAGAAAAAAAATTAATATTTTTATAAATATCATGATTTTAATCCTTTTCTTTTTTTATATTCTAAATTAATAATTTTTATAATTCAAATGATTAATTTAAGATACATTTTTGGTTTTGTCGCAAAAAGATTGCCGATGAGTTGGAAGGCGAGTTTGACTTTCGCCTAAAAGAGAATCAAAGATGTATTTTAAATGGAAAAACTTTAAATCATACGCCGTCTAGAAAGTTTCTTCCAAAGAGTAGACATCCAAAAACGAAATTTATTTAAAATAAGAAACCAAAAGTTAAATTTTATTAATTAAAATTACTCGTGTAAAAAGGTATGCAGCACTTCATCTATACTACTAATAAAAAAGGAATGCTGCATATGAAGAACACAATAACTTGTTTTTATGAAAGTTTAAAGTAAATTCTTAAGAAAAAAATCACTGCCCAGCTTTTAAAAAGGGTGGCGATCATTCTGCTGTATTTATTAGAAATTAAAGTTAAAGAAATATCATTAGTATTAAAATGTAGCGAAAAAACTGCATATAAAACAATCAAAAAATTTAAATCATTTGGTATAATAAATGTCTTAGAAAAACCTCGTTCTGGAAGAAAAAGTTTTTTAAACCATGAAGAAGTATTAGAATTAAAAGATAAGATAAATTCTCTAAACTCAGAAGAATCTCAAAGAAAATTTGTTCATATTGAGATTGTAAATGTCATCATTAATAAAAATAAAGGACGAAATTTTAGTATATCTGGTATATATTCACTTTGTAATAAAAAAGGTATAAGAAGACCAGTTCACGTAAAAAACGACCCAAAAGTAATTGAAGCATGGCGAAAAAATTTACCAAAATGATAGATAAAATAAAAAAAGTTATCCTTTATTATCAGGATGAAAGTAGATATGGTCAAAAAACAATAACCTCAGGAATTTGGAGTCTATGTGGTATATGCCCAGAATATAAAAATCAGAATGGTTTTTTAATTTTAAAATATTTTTCAAGAAAAATAAAGATAAATTAGCATGTTTTATTAGCGCATAGTAACAATAAAATTATTATCCCCAAACATCTTGCGTTACAATTTCTTCCACCTTATAGCCCACAATTAAATCCTATAGAACGTTTATAGAGTTATTTAAAAAGAAATTATTTATCTTTTAGATTATACGAAAAAATAGATGATATTATTCAATCAAGTAGTGGATCTTGGAATCAATTAACTGACGAAATTGTCAAATCTATTTGATTTTCTCAAATCAAAAAACGAAGTGTAGAACAAATTTAATGGACGGCGTATTATATAAAAAAGAAAACATAAAATATAATAGTCAAATTCTCAGGAATAATATTTGTGAATTATTCTAATGGTAACTGGGATGATTTTGTAGGAAATTCTTTAAAATGTAACGACTGTGCAGGTACAATTGCAACTTATTTATTTCCAAATTCTGATGTTCAAACTTGTAAAATTTATATTCGAAAAAACAAATTTTACATATTGATAAAAATTGACCTATTTCTTGCGATATATTTAAATAATTTTTTCTAAATTTATTTTATTTAAGTAACATTTCATTTGCTTCATTTTCATTTAAATATTTTCTAAAAATTTTATATATTGTGCCATCTTGAACCATATTTTGTAAAATTTTTCCCCATTTTTCTGATTCTTCTTTTGTAAAAACTTTTTTTGACATCATAATTCCATTTTTAACTGCTTTTTCATTTGGATTCCAATCAAATTCTTTGACCATATTCTCTAGCCCCTTTTCTTTCATGATATAGAATTTATAGACTGGAACCAGACCTAATACAGCTTGTATTTCATTTTCTTTTAAGGCTTTATACAGCTTAAATGAATCAAAATACTCAATTACTCTATTTTGTTTTTTTAAATAAATGATTTTTTCATCGGATACACCATGTCGGTAGCCTTTCACTATTCCAAATTTTAAATTTGGATTTGAAATAAAATCATTCCAATTTTTAGCAGTTATATTTTTACGAATAATAATAAAATTTTTTGATTTTTGATAGTGATAAAAATAAGCATACTCATCTCTTTCTGGCGTTTCAATAGAAGACATGCTGATATCTATATTTCCACTTTCCAAAAGTTTTAAAGCCTGAATTCTTGGGGAATTTGTTATAAAATCAAAAGAACATTTACTTCTGCTTTCAAGTTCTAGAGCTATATCTTTGTCTATGCCAGAGTCTGTTTCCTTTGAATAAAATAATCCAAAATCATACAAAGAAATTTTAAATTTTTTATTGCAATTTATATTATTTGAATTTGCAAATATAGATTTTCCATATAATGCAAACAACATTATAAATAATTTTATTCTAATTTTAATTGAAAAAAATTTCATAAATTTATCCTTTTATTATAAATAATTTTAATTTTTTTCAATAACAATTTCTCTTGCTTCTTTTGCTGAAAAATATTTTTTCAAAATTTTAAACATAGTTCCATCGGAAATAATATCATTTACTATATTTTTCCATTTTTCATATTCTTCAGGACTAAAAACTTTTTTTGACAAGATAATCCCATGTTTTATAGGCAACTCATCTATATTCCAATCTTCAACATTTACTAAGTTTGAAAGCCCGTTTATATTTTTAAAATAAAATTGAAAAGTCATTGGGTGGCCAATAGTGACATCAAATTTATGGTTAATGAAAGAGTCATATAACGCGTTATGATCAACATTTTCTATAACTCTATTTTCTTTATTTAAAATTTCAAGCCATTTATCTGCTTCGCCATGTTTAAAACCACGTATAACTCCAATTTTTAAATTTTTATTATTTAAAAATTCTTGCCAAGAATGAAAATTTAATTCTTTTTTTAAGATAATATAATTTTTTAATTTAATATAATTTATAAAGAACGCAAATTTATCTCTTTCTTTATTTTGAATACCTGAAGTACTTAAATCAAGTGACCCATTTTCAAGGGATTTCCATATTCGAATTCTTGGCATTACAGAGATATCATATTGGCATTTGTTTCTTTTCATAATTTCATTTATAATGTCTTTGTCAACTCCCTCATTTTTTTCAGAGGAATAAAAAAAGCCAGAATTATATAATGATACATTAAATTTTTTAAAACAATTTAATTTAATATCACTAGCAAACAATTTGATTGGAATTAATAAAGTTAAAAAAAACAAAGTTAAAATTTTTTTTTTCATTTTTAATTTTCCTAATTAAAAAGTTAATTTATATTAATAATAAATGAGTTAAATTCAAAAATAAATAATAAAAAATTGACGCCTTTCCACCAAGAAAAGGAGAGTCAATGGATAGATTAACAGAGCTAAGAATGCGCTTAGGAAATTATGAAAAGCGAGTAGTATTAGAAGAATATTTCAATTTAGAATTGAGTTTTTAGAATTTATAAGAATGGTTTTATGATTATAATCATCATGTACCTTATTCTGAATTGTCCAATACAGTATCAAAATTCACATTAATCATGCGCCAACTGAAATGGGTTTTAAAGAAACATGCTACAAATAATAATGAATAGATTTAACTTCTAAACTATTTTTTGAAATATAATCTTCAATTTTATTTTTATCTGACTTCGAAATATTGTTAAATTTTAGACCAAACCCTTCTTCGGTTATTCTAACAATAATTCCTTTTGCTTTAATAAGCTCAGGGGTTTTAGGAAGCATAAATTCGAAGTTAAGTTCCATTCCAACGTAAGCGTTTAATTTGTTTTCTTTATCTAATAAATGCGATCCTTCAGTTGAAATATCAATAGCAAAAGTTTGAAATATATTGTTATTAAAAATAATTGTAAAGGGGATATGACATTTAGTTCTAATACTTTTTCTGAAATCTTGTTTTGCTAGTTTTTTCAATTCTTGAATCATAGAATGTCTAGGCAAAGGCTTTACTAAAAAAAGATCTCCATGATGGGAGTTTGAAATATCTTTTATTTCTTGAGTATTTTGAACACTTGAAATGACAAATCGAACTTTTTTATTTAAACTTTTTAATTTAGCATTTTTGATTTCTTTAACCGCTTTTCCTCTTTGAAAAAAATAATCCATAATCACAATATCTATTTTTTCATGAATTAAGAATTGATTCATTTCATCTAAATTGTTTGCTAGTGTTACCTGAAAACCCGCTTTTGTTAAAGAAGATGCTTCTAAACTGGCAACAAATGAATGTTCTTCTAATAAAAGAAGATGAATTTTTGGGGCTTTGTTTTCCTGATATAGGTTGTTGAGATTTTTCACAACTGGCATAATGTTCTTTCTGTCAAAGTAGTCCTTATTCCTTAGCTAGGTTATCGGGAGCCATTTGTGACCCTTGAGGAGTGAAAATGTATTGGCCTGAAATTTCAATAGAAGATATCAATCAATTCGATATCGTTTTTAGTGATTCAAATCAAAAAAAATGTTTAAAAACGAATGGTTACTCTGGTTTTGTGTTTTTTGATATTGGTAGTGTTTTATTGGATTTAGATTGGGACGCCTATATTTATGAGTTTGAAAAGTTGTTGCCTGAAAATAGCTTTAAAAATCATAAGGAAACCTATTCCCTTCTGAAAGAAGAGGCCGTTCTTGAAAATTGGTGCACAGGAAAAATGGGCGCCTATGACTATGCTGTTTCCTTTATAAGGGCATTAAAAAAATCAGCAAAAATAGAAGATAATAATTTTTCTTTGTCTATTCATGATATTAAAAGAGCGGATAGCCTGGTTGTCGGGGCGGTAAGACAAAATGTGCTTGAATTAGCCAAAAAATTACGCAGAAATAATTTTGGAATTGGTGTTCTTAGTAACGCAACAACTTGGCATGAAGTGATGATTGAAAAAAGGGTTTCTGTTCGAGAACTTTTTGATGTTACCATATTTAGTCAAGATATTGGATATGAAAAACCAAACCCAAAAATTTATGAATTGGCATTTTTAGAAGCGCAAAGTTTTATTTTAAATAAATTTAATGGTACTTTAAATACAAATGATATTTATTTTATAGACGATACTCCTTTAAATGTAATAGCGGCAAGAAATGCGGGATGGAATGCGGGTCTTGTGAATTTAATAAATGAAGAAACTTTAAATAATGTTAAAACAAATAAGATGAGTAATGAGGAATTAAAAATTGCATCTCGAAAAAGAGAACATCTTATTTTTGGATTTGAAGCGTCACAAAGAGTTGAAAAAATCTTTGGAAATCTTATAAAAATATGAAGAATAAAATACTCCCAAATATTGCTTTTTTTGATTCAAGCCAAGGGGGGTTAACTGTTTGGGAAAATGTTTTAAAACGATTTCCTGATTTAAATACCCAGTATCTTGGTGATAATGCACGATGTCCCTATGGCAATAAAAGCCAAGATACCATTACAAGATACGCTTCTGAAGCCGCTTTATACTTAGCAAGCCGAAATGCAGAATTATTGATAATAGCATGCGGAACCGCTTCTAGTGTTGCCGCAAAACAATTACAACAACTTTTTAAATTACCCATTATTGGTATTGTGGAAGGTTTTTGTCATTTTGTGGCTGAAGTTTTATTTGATAAAACAAGAACGGTAGCCGTTTTGGGAACAAATTTTACAGTTAAAAGCAAACGTTTTAATGAAGAACTTTCTCTTCATGGTGTTGAAAAAGTTTGGGCAAGAGCTTGTCCTCTTTTTGTCCCCTTAGTGGAAGAGGGCATTTCTCAAGGCCCTATGGTAGATGCCGCTTGTGATATGTATTTGTGGGACATTCCAGAAGATACAAAAGTTGTGATGCTCGCATGTACTCATTATCCAAGACTTGCCTTTTCTATTGCTCAATCTATTGAAAGAAGGCTTGGAAAAACTGTAATTTATAAAACAATTGATGGTGATTGGGTTTTAAAAATAGGATCAAAAAATACAGAGGACCCCATTTATTTGGTAGAATCTTCTTTGCCAATCGTTAATTATGTTACTGAATTTTTATCGAATTCAAACTTAAAAGATCATCTGTGTCATGGGGAAAAACATGTTCTTTGTACAGACTCCCCAGAGCAATTTGAAAGCATCGCCAGGTTTTTTACATCCATTTCGCTTCCTAAAGTACAAGCCGTAGAAATTCAAACCTAATAACTCTCATTTGATAATATTCATCGACAGTTTTTTAAAATGACCGAATTCCTAATACACATTGGTGTTTCTTAATCATTTTGTAATCAAATCCTAATTAGAAAAATGCGATTAATAAAAGCAATTTGTTTTTTCTAATGAAGGAGGAATTATGAACAATAATCTTATATCTGAATCATACCATTTTTCCAAATCGCATATTATAAATTATCGTAAAAAAGGTGATAAAATTGGAGGCCAAGTTTCTAAAGCCAATTTGGGTGGTGTCTATGAATATAAATCTTTTTCAGAAAATTATACGGTATTATTTAAACAAGGTCGTAATGATGGAGAAACAATAAGTGAATTTTTAGCAGCTAAATTATATCATTTGGTAATTCCTGGTTATGCTTCGCAAGTTATTTTAGCTAAATATAATAAAGAAACAAATACAAAATTATTAATTAAAAAAGATCTACATACTGAAGTTTATGTTGGCTCAATTTTTTTTGAAAATTTTAATGAAGTTCATAAGCTCATGCATTTTAAAAAAAGACCAACCTTTTTATTGCCCTTTTATTCAAACAGATCTAAAGAATTTGTTCAATATAATTATGCATCTAATTTAGGTAAAGTTTTAGCTGTCAGTCTTTGGCTTGGCGATTATGACACCCACATTTCTAATTTAGGAATTGCAAAAATAAATGATTCTATTGAATTTGTTAAAATAGATCATGGTTGGAGTTTTGCCCAATTACAAGATAATATGGACTACAATAAAACACCTTGGAGTGGGTTTCAATCCTTTGGAAAACCCACCAATCATTTTGCAGATTTTAAACAATACGGTTTTTATAAAAATAGTGAAGGTGAATTTCTTCAAATGATAGACACACTTAAAAAAATAAATAAAGAACAAATTAAATTTGTTCTACGTAAAGCATTTCGTGAAATTGAAAGTTATTATAATACAGAAATAGCATATAAATCATTTGCAAAATGGATTGGATATAAAACAAATAAAGTAAATTTTTGTAGTGAGGAATTTGTTGTTTATTTATCAGATAAATTAGAAAAAAGATTAAATACAAATCTTAAAAGAAGGAATAACCTTAATATTCATAAAACAAGTACAACTTATGATAAATTTGGGAATGTTGAGTATATTTCTACTCGTCTTTAATTTCTAATATTTGTGGATTCAAAAATTTTATCTGCATTGTCTGTTACAAAGCCTTGGTAATAACTATCCCAAAGGCCATTATTTGTTTTTCCTTCTAATGGAAAACGAAAGGCAAATTCCACAAAGGCATAAGGAATTTTTTTAAATCCATCTTGAAAAGGAACAATACATTCGTCAGCTAAAGTAGCACTTTGCTCTAACTTTACCGAAGGTGTTCCTTTAATAAAATCACCACCTGAGTTATTTAAGGAAATTTTTAATTTTTCTTGAATAAAATCATTAAACTCTTTTAGCGATTTAAAGTTTTTCATTAAGTGAACACTGACTGTAAAATGATTTGGAGTATTTCCATAAACGAGAGTCCAAGCAGCATATTCACTTTCTTTGCGAAGGAGTTCGTAGTCCTCAAAAGTAGGTGTTCTCCAGGAAGCTCCGTAACTTAAAAATAAGGAAATGGAATTAGCTACATCATCTATTTTTTCAGGATTTGTTTTGAGACTATCTAGCTCTTGCTTAAATTTAATTAAGGGAGAAGCAACAACATCGGAAGTGTATTTTGTTACACAAGCTTTAAATTTTTCAGAAAAAGTATTTAACTCTAAAACACTAATAAATACTTTCGGAAATATTTTAGTGCTGTGTGCTCCTGTTTCAGTGGGAGGTATTAATGAAATTGCTTTTAGTTTTTTTTCTTTAAATTCATAGTCATCTTTTTTGGAATATCCTAATAGTTCGAAGGTTTCTTTTAATATGTTTAAATCACAGTGAATTCCTGGAAGAGTACGAAAAGCAATATGATCTTCACTCCAATCGTCACCTTGGTTTCGAATGGCTTCTTCAATAACTTTTACTTGACCAACTTTGTTTTTATAGTTTATCCATAATTGTTTGATTATTTTGCTGATAACTTGTTTTTTTATTTCAAGCATATATTGTTACCTTTTTTCAGATATGAAAAAGAAGACGAGCTTCTTTGTGAGCGATAAAAAGTTATGTTAGAAATTTAGCTTAAGCCTTAGGTTTTGGCTAGTGAGTAAATATTTTTTAAAAAGAAAGAGGGACTCCGAGTTGTCATCACAGCTTCTCAGTTTAGACAGGAATGAATATTTTTTTTCTCATCATCCCCAAGTAAAGAATGTCTTTTGCTCATTTACAGAAGGGGATCTGTCTAAATACGCCTCTTATCAAGATCAACAAAATTTAAGGCAGTTACTGTGTGAAAAACTTCAGGTTGACAATAAATATCAAATTACCATGGGGCATGGCGCTGAAGATATTTTAGTAAAATCTTTATCTTGGTTAAAAAATAGTTATCACTCTCTTATTTTAGAAGATTTTTCTTGGACAAACTACTTACATATCGCCGAAGGGCTCAATTACCAAATTCATAAATTTCAAAGCAATTATAGTAATGATCGTTATTATTTAAACGATGAAATTTTAAAAAATCAATTAAAAAAATTTCCAAAATCTCTTGTTTTGTTAACTTCTCCAAATAATCCAACAGGTCATTCTGTCGATTTTGTTAAGTTAATTCCATTAATAGAAGAGTTTTCTGAACATATATTTTTATTAGATATGGTCTACGCTCCTCTATTTTCAAATTCTTTTTCCGATTTATATCAATATAAAAATGTAATTATAATTGGAAGCTTTTCTAAGTTTTTTGGTATGCCAGGGCTGCGCATGGGCTTTGCGATTGGTCATTTGCCAAGTGCATTTCATTTAAATTTAGGGATGCAAAAAAATAGCATTATGGCTTGCAAATATGCCTTAGAAAATATTTCTTGGTATCAAAAAAATAGAGATGAAATGCTTTCTTATGCTTATCAAGTCTCTCAAATAAAAAGAAAAAATATTCATATATTTCAATCGGAAGCCCCCTTTTTTTTGGCTAAGTTATTGAATTTAAATAATTTAGATGCTATCTTTCGCCTTGCCGAGGAACATTCTGGTGTCAAACCAAAGTATATTTCGAAACAAGATATTCCTTATATTCGTTTTGGCTTAGGCCCAAGTTCTATTTGTTCTAAAATTGATACTTATCTTTCATTTTTTGATTGAAGTTTTTTTTGTTTCGTTAAATATCTCTATTCTGTTCCAAATACGAAATTTATAATTATAAAAGGATTTATTTTATGAATTTTCTAAGTAAAATATTTATTTTGTCCTCTTTCTTTTTTCCAACTCATGCTCATGCCACCATAAATTTTGATAAAAGTGATTATCAATTGATAAATAAAACAATTTATTCTTCATTTCACCATGATAAAAATAACACAACAAAATTTTATTGTTCTGCGAATGAATGCCAATATGGAGTTATTGTTAATAATGAATTTATGGGATTTACAACCATTTTAAAACAAGTAAATAAAAAAAATCAGGCAAAAAAATTTATTTATACCAAAGATGATTTTCGTGAAACTCGAGTAGAATATCTTTTTCAAGTTGTTTTAAGTAACGGTGAAGTAAAAAATTTTACCGAGTTAAAAGCGGCTGAAGTTGCTTATTTAAATAATAGGTTTTAATTTCATAAGATTTTTTAAATTTATAAATAAAAAAGTAGTTTATTTTAATAAACTACTTTTTTAGAGAAATATTTGTCTTATAATGGACAATTATTTTGCTGCATCTCTATTTTCGTAAAGCTTAGATTTATCTTCAATTTCAATAAGTAATTTAACTTTTTCAATTAGAGCTTCAACATAAGCTGTAACGTCTGCATTAGCAGTTTTATTAGCTTCAAGAACAGTATTTATATTTTCTAGGCCTGCTTTATCAAGAAGAGTTGTAGAATTTACATGAGCATTAATTTTAACTATTTCAGCATCAATGTTACCTTTGGCTGCAGCTAGTGATGCGTCTGTTGCATCATTATCATATGCAGTTTTTAGACCTGCAATTTTTGTATTTTCTCCAACAATTCGTCTTGTTAAGTGTTCATTTACTGAGTTAAAGTAACCTGTTAATAAGTCTTTTTCATTTTGTACATCTGCTAATTCCAAATCTGCAGGAACAGGTCTTTCAGGAATCTCAAATCTTTCATAAGTACCTTCTAAATCTTTAACGAAGATAGTATAAGCAATTGGTTTACTTACTGATGTTGCTATACAATCTGTTAATGCGCCACCAGTCATATCAGCGTGTACGCCTTCAGTAATTCTGCAATCACTTGCTGTAACAGTTAAACCCTCTAATCTAAAATTAGTTTCAATTCTATGTTTTAAAGAGCCAAATCCTCTTTTTACATTATAGTTGCCAGTTAAACTAACTGAAGAATAATTTTCTGCAACATTATCAAATTTTTGTACTTGAATATCTTTAGTTGAAGCTGCTGGTTCTGGATCAACTGCATCAGGTCCTTTAAGAACTGCATCTAAAAATTTTGTTTCAGTAGCTACGTATATTGTAAATATTTCGCCTACTTTTTTGGCATTTAAATAAAAAGTATTTCCAGCACTATTAGTAAATTTTGTATGAGCTATATTTTTATCTATATTTCCATTTTTCTTTAAAGTAAGCGTTAGTGGTTTTAAAGGATCCGCAGCTGTATAACCATTGAATTCAGAAATTTTTAATGAGCATACAGTATTCGATAAAACTTCAATAATTTGATTAGTAGCGGTTAAATTAAAAGCTTTGTCATTTCCACAATTTACTATAATACTTGCTGAGGTAACTGCGGTTTCTACAGGTGCTGCAGATTTTAATAGAGAAGAAAAATTCACTTTAATTGGTTTTTTTTCTTCTTTATTAGATTTCTCAGATGCTGCTACTGCTGGAGTCTTATTATTATTTTTCCCACCGCAGCTATAAAGAGCAATCGTCGATAATCCTAAAGTTGCGACTAAAATATTTTTGGCTATCATGTGTACTCCTATTAAATTTTTATTTTTAAGTAAATAATTGATAAAAATTACAAAACAATTTTTTGTAATTTACATTTTGATTAATTTAAAAAAAACTTTTTGTCAAATTTAATATGGCCTTGTTTTTGTTTTGATTTGACATAATATAAATAAATTAGCTATCTTACCAATAAATTTTATTATTAATATTTTTGAAATTGATGGAATTAAAATAAATGATCGTTATTTTTGCTATTTTAAAATGCGATTTGTGCTAAAAAATAACCAACAATACAACTCGAGGTAACAGCTATTAATCCTGGGATGATAAAACTATGATTGATAATAAATTTTCCAATATGTGTTGTGCCAGAACGATCAAAACCAATACATGCTAAATCACTTGGGTAGATTGGCAGTAAAAAGTAACAATAAGCAGCGGGTAGAAAAGCAACAATTATTTTGGGATCTAATCCTAACGCAAGACCCATTGGTGCAATAGCAGCAATGGCAGCAGCTTGGCTGTTTACTAAAGAAGAGACAAGAGCAAGAATAATAGCATAAGTCCACGGTTTAGAAGTTACGATATGTTCTAAGGAAGATTTTATAAATTCAAAGTGAAATTGAAAAAAAGTATCTGCCATCCAAGCAACACCAAAAACACTTATAATTGCTGTCATTCCTGCTTTAAAAATAGCGCTTTCAGAAACTTCTCTTGGGATAACTTTACAAAATATCAATATACATGCTCCAGATAAAAGCATAAAAATTTGAATAATAAGATTCATTGATAAAGAAACAGTTTTTCCATTTTCAATATAATGGGGTCTAAGACTTTCAAATGATCCAAATACAATAACGACAGCTATCGTTGCAAAAAAGATAAATAAAGAACGGTAAGATTCTTTTGTTAATTTTTTATTTTGCAATGAATTTTCCATGTCACCATAAATGTAGTTACGTTGATTCGGATCTTTTATTTTTTCTTGAAACTCTTTATCGTCTTTTAAATTTTTACCGCGGCGAAGGCTCCAAATAGCAGCTAAAATCATACCAGCAAAAGAAGCAGGCATGGCAACTTTTAAAACATCAATTAAGCTAATTGCTTTTCCAATTCCGTGTGAATGAGCGAGAATAGACACCATAGATACAACAGCAACTGACATGGGAGATGCACATACCCCTAATTGAGATGCGATCGATGCTACAGCCATAGGACGTTCTGGTCGGATATTTTTTTTAATGGCAATATCATAAATAATGGGAAACATGGTATAAACGACATGCCCTGTTCCGCATAAAACAGTTAAAGTCCAAGTTGTAATGGGTGCTAAAATAGTGATGTAATTTGGTTTTTTACGTAACAGTTTTTCGGCGTAATACATCATGACATTTAAACCTTTGGCGGTTTGAAGTATCGATGCACATGCGATTACCGACATAATTGTTAGAATAACTCCTACAGGTGGGTTTCCTGGTGGCAATCCAAAAACAAAAGTTAAAATAAAAAGTCCTATGCCACTAATAACCCCAAGTCCTATTCCTCCATACCGAGTGCCAAGTAAAAGACAACCTAAAATGACTAAAAATTGTAAAATAATCATAACTTAAAAAAGCTCCTATAATTATAATAGAGATTCAAAGAAAGAATGTTTCTTTGTGTCTCATCAAAAATATATAACATAATAATTTATAAAATGAGCTTCCCTTTTTTAATTGATATTAAATTTGTTTAATATATTAAATTAATTTATATCCTCTAAATATTTTTTTAGTATTTTATTATAATCAGCAGTTTTTTTAAAACTTTCAAATGCATTTTTTACTTTCATGAAAAGCTCTTTTGATATAGATTTTGATGTTGCAATATAATTTTCTTCAATTAATATTTTTTTACCAAAATGAAAATCTGATAGATTTAGATTTTCATTTTTAAGTTCACTTATGATATCAATTTTGACGTCATACCAACCATCAAGTCTTCCACCAATTAGTTTTTTAATTATAGATTCATGATTGTATGATAACTCAATATCTTCTTTGTTTAAACTATTTTTTGGATCATTTAAGCTATCTTCAAAAGATGTTCCAAGCAATACCCCTATTCTTTTATTTTTAGCTTCATTAAAAGTATTTATTGGATCTTGATTTTTATTGGTTATAAATACTGTATTTAAATCATAAAGTTTAGAAACCCATAAGTAATTTTTTTCTCTTTCTTCATTTCTTGTTAATGGTAAAATAAAAGTTTTTTTATTGTTGTTTACAACTGTATCTATTTGCGCTCTTTTCCATGGTAAAAATATTATTTTATAGGTTATTTTACTTTGCTTTAGTGCTTGAGTTAAAATTTCTCCAGCTAAGCCTCTAATCGTATTTTCATTTACTGGAACAGTTTGGTTTGGAAATTCATGGGTCAAAATAATAATATCTTTTTCTTCTGCAAACAAAGAATTTGTGAATAAAATAAAAATTAACATAAAAATTAACATATAAATTTTTTTCATACATTCCTTTTAAATTTTAAAATATTCATTTAATGATCAAAATTTTAGTTGGTTATTTTTTTGCTATTTGATCTTTTTTTAATGAATACTTTCGGTGAAAATTTTATAATTAACATGACTTTCTAAATAAATTATAAACTTTTTGGATGTCATTAAAACATAAAAGGATCGCTTTTTGCTGTATCTTCTATTAATTTTGCATCTTCACCATAAACGGTTTTGCGGACAATATTTCTTTCATCTGTTGTTGTAAATTTATTTTCGAGCGTTGCCCAAAAATCTTTTTCTAAATCACCAGAAAGTTTTTGATAGGTAATTCCTTGTGATCTTTCAGAAAACTCATGAAAACATTTAATGATATTTTCAAGACTTTGTCTTACGCTATCTTGGAATTGTAATGCCATAATTACAGGAGCAATCATATTAGCAAGTTCTTTATCGGATTCCGAAAGTTTTTCAAGTTGTTTCGATAAATTTCCTGTCTTTTGACCTAATTCTTTATATCTATCACTTTCACCTAACGATTTTGCTTTATCTAAATCTCCAGAAGCAGCACTTTCAAAAATTTCATTTGCCATATTATTTGCTTCATTTGCCATTTTTTCTACTTCAGAATGCGCATCGGTACCTTCTTGATACATGCTTGTAATCAAACCTTTTACCGTTTTTGCTTGATCTGAAGAAAGGCTTGAAACGGATTCAATTTTATTTCCAATTTCAAGTGCAGCTTGTTCTGTTTTAGAAACAACATTTTTTAAAATAGTATCGGTAATTTTCATGAGGTCTTTTACAATTGAGACAAAATTTTCATGAGTAATTTTTAGATTGTCAGCCATAAATTATTTTATCTTCCTTCTAATAGTGTTAAAGCCATTCTTGATGTTGCGTTTGCTTGTTGTAAAACACTTGTACCAGATTGAAGCAAAATTTGGTTTCTTGTTAATTCAGAACTTTCTTCGGCTATATCCACATCTTTAATGCGGCTATTGGCAGCACTTAAATTCTCAACTGTGGTTCCAATATTATTTATAGTGGAGCCAAGTCTATTTTGTAACGCACCTAAATCTGCTCTAATTGCACTCACATAGTCTATTGCACTTTCAATTGCAGTTAAAGAGCGTTGTGCTCCTGGTTTTGTATCAAGTGCGAGTTCTGACACTCCTAAGCGGTTGGTTTTGACATCTGCTTTAAAAGAATTGTACTCTAAGCGGTCGACACCAAGAATGTTGTCACCGCCCGTGTTAATTTGAATTTCTAATATTCCGCCGGTGCCATCTAATAATTGTGTTCCGTTAAATTCGGTGGCGTAGGCTACACGATCAATTTCGTCTTTAAGAGCTTGGTATTCGATATCCAGATAAACTCGTTCCTTTGGACCAATCGTATCTGAAGCTGCTTGCACTCCAAGTTCACGCATGCGTATTAGCATATTTTGAACTTCATTCATTCCGCCTTCCGCAGTTTGAATAAGGCTAATGCCATCATTTGCGTTACGTTGTGCTTGCTGTAATCCTCTTATTTTTGAACGTAGTTTTTCACTAATGGCAAGACCAGCAGCGTCATCTGCGGCTTTGTTAATTCGATAACCAGAAGCTAAACGCTCCAAGCTTTGATCGAGCATTTTGCGTGTATTACGCATGTGTCTCTGATTCGTTATCGATGTTACGTTGGTCATTATCCTGTAGCCCATTGCCGTCTCCACTCAAAAAAATGCGATAGGGATATTTAATGAAACAACCTATTTTTTAGAAAAGGATCTCTTTTTTACGCTATCAAAAACTGCTTAATTTAAAAGCGTTTGGCGTCAATTCCTCTGTAGGTACAGAAAGCCGCGTTTGTTTTTTTTATTCTTTAGGAATGTTCTTTTTTTGTGTTACAATTCAAGGAGGTAACTTCATTCAATATTTGTAGTAGATTTTTGCGAAAAGGACGCTTGATATGATTAATGTCGAAAATAACCGTTTTCCGCATAGCGCTGAGCTATTTAAGTTTTGTAAAGAGATTTTGAATATCAAAAAAAATTCAGCAGAGAAAGTAACAGACCAAGACGTAGGAGCACTTTTAGGATTTGATCCCGCTGATTGTACACATTGGAAATATGGCAGGAAAAATATCAAATCCATTCAAAATATCAATCAACTTGCAAAAGCATTAGAAGTTGATCCAAGAAATCTCATTGATATCTCATTAGGTAAAAATGTTTTATTTGATGCTTTGATCGAATATCAAGGGTATGGCGATTTTCAGTGCACATCTTCGGAAAGAGAAATATTATTACAAGAAGCAAATAAATTAATAGAATTATCAAATATAAAAGCACTGCCAATTTTTATTCCTGAATTTGCAAATATCATTGAAAATGTAGAAATGAGAGCGCAAGAAAATCAAAAAGATCTTATTTTATCTAGAATAGAGCAAGGCAAAAATTTAATTACTTGGCCTAAAGGGGAAAGATTTGGAACCGCATTAAGGTTTTTACTTGCAAAAGAGCTTGCTCAGGTTATGCTAAGTAAAGACTCATTGAAATCGGTTTTGCCTCAGCAAAAAAATGCAATTTTTGCGAACAGACTTGCTCTGTTCTTGCTTATGCCGTCGTATTTGCTACAAATTGCTTTTAGCCAATGTGATCCCGCTCGAGATACGGTTGAACAATTGATGACCTTATTTTGGATGAGTCGTACTTTGATAAACATTCGGTTAAAAGATTTTCTGATGTATAGAAACTAATAGCTCTTAAAACAGTTTTCAGAGCTTGTGTTTCTAACCAACTCATGGAAACAGATATGGATTTTTCTACAATTAGTGCGTTTTTATTTTCTGGTGTTGCTCTCCTTTTATGTGCGTGGCTTATTCTATCAAAGCAAAAACTAATCGCAAAAAACACGGCCACTCAAGATAAATTAGTTGCCGTGGAAGCAAAACTCTTATCTATAGGAAGTTCTGCTTCAAATTATTCGAATCATTCAAATGAAAAGAAAACGAGCCAGCCTAAAAATAATGAAAATCATACAAATTCAGGACATAATTCCGAACTTATCCTTCTCCGTAAAGAAACAGCAAAATTAAAAGACGATCTTAAAAAAGCAAAAGAAGAGATTAAATTTAAAGAAAAGGCTTTAAAAGAAGAAGAAAATGCGACAAATAATAAGCTATTTTCATTAACGGAAGAAAATGCACGTTTAATTATTCAAATGAAAGAAATGGATCAATTATTAAAAGAATCCAATCAAAATCATAAAAATCAAGTTCCATTAATTGATTTTGAGAAAAAAATCTTAGAAATTTCTCAATTAAAAGAAGAAGTAGTTTCTTTAAAACAAAAACTAAATGAAATCGATAAATTTAAAAAGCAAAACTCAGCAAAACTTTTAGCGTTACAAGATAAACTTAAATTAACGGAACAAGAACTACAAAAGTGGACGGACACTGCTAAATTAAGTGATGGAAAATCATTAGATCCAAGTTCTTTCTTAAAATGGCATGATAGAGCTCTTTCTGGTAGAAAAATGTATCGCCTTATGCGTCAAATGAGAGAATTATCGGATAGTAAAGTGACAACTTACCAAGAAGGCGTTATGGCCGTATCTAAATGGGTTTTAGTCCAAAAGAATTTAAGCGTTCCTTCTGTTTCTACTGGCGAAGTTCTTGCAGATAGGCTATTAGCGGAAGCGTGGAACGCAATTTTACTTTCAAACCCGAACTTAAGTTCTGAAAAGGTTGAAAGTGAGGCTATGGTTTTAAGCACCTAGCCATGAAGTGAATCTTTCTTATTGTTTTCCGTTTTTTGAAAATTTTAATATTGGTGTGTTTTATTATGATAGATTTAAATAAGAAGCCTGCATTTTCTCGCTCTAGTAGACCCTCTTCTTCTGATAGAAATTCAACGAGAGACCCTTCTCGGAAATTTAGCAAAGAAAACGAAAGCAAGCTTGTTTGGAAACAAAATAATTCTACCCCTAATATTAGAATGATGACCATGCGCCAAGGTGTTTCCGAAAGAGTAATGCATGAACAACCATGTAAAATTCTTGAAAAATGTGGTTCATGTCCTTCCTTAGATTTAGCTTATAAAACACAACTCCAACAAAAAACGGCAGATTTTAAATCTCGTCTTCTGAAAGTAGGAGAAGAGTTTCAAAGATCTATTGTGAAAGACTGTATCGAATCTGAAGAAAAGTTTGGCTATAAACACCATGTTAAAATGGTGGCATCGGAGCATTCAGGTTTAAAATCCTCTCAATTTTCAAATTTTGCGAATCCTAAAAGATGGATTGATTTAGGAGTTTATAATCAGTCTTCAAATGAAGTCGTGGATACAGGCCGTTGTCCTATTCAAACAAATGTAATGAATGATATTTCTGCTTATATTAGAACAGGAATTCGTGTTCATAATGTCTCCGTCTATACTCCAAAACAAAAAGATGGATTGTTGCATTGTGTGATTTTAAGATCCTCACATTATACAAGACAAGCTCAAGTTACTTTTGTTGTTACGAAAGCCGATTTAAATTTATTAAGACCGTTTGCAAGGGATATCTCTGAAAAATTTATGAATATCCAGGGCGTTTTTATGCAAGTGGCTTCACCAGATCAAAATGAAGAAAAACAAGACCAAGAATTAAAGTTACTTGTTGGGCAAGATCTCATTGAAGAAAAATATAGCGATATTATTTTAAAATTTTCTGCAGCTAGTTTTATGCCTACTAATACTTTAATGGCAAGGCGCATTTATAATCGTATTGAAGAATTGGCAGAGCTTACTGGAAAAGAAACTGTAATCGATTTATATTGTGGAGCTGGCGGTGTTTCTTTAGCATTAGCAAGATCTTCTCGTGAAGTAATTGGAATAGATAATTCGTCTTCTGCAATAAAAGATGCAATAAGAAACGCAAAAAGTAACAATTTGAGTAATATTGGTTTTTATGAAGGGGAAGCAAGCGCAATCATTTCAAAATTGATTGAAGAAAAAAGAATTTATAAAGCCGATGTGGTTGTTATGAATCCTCCAAAAAATGGTTGCGGAATAAATACAATAGAACAAATAAAAAATTTAGAACCTAAAGCTGTATTGTATTTATCTTCATTCTTTAACACTATTTTTAAAGATTTAAAATCTTTTGCAGTTCATGGATATACTCCAGTTATTTTTGAACCATTTGATACATTTCCAGGTACAGATAATTATGAGGTTTTGTGTTATCTCGTAAAAAATTGAGTTCATAAAGGTGAGTCATGTATTTGTTAGGAATAAAAAGTATTTTAACTTCACTCTTGTTGTCTTTAAGTTTAAATGCTTTTTCTTATGATATGATTTGTAAAGATGATAAAGGAAAACAAATTTTTTCTTTTAATTTGGAAAAACCTTTGTCTTCTCAAATCTCTAACAAATTAGGTATGAAAGTCGTTATTATTAAAGGTTTTAATGGAGATGGGAATCGATTTAGTTTTGTTGCAAATTCTGCTCAAGAATTTAATTTAAAAGAATACCATAGTTTTATTTTAAATGGATTTGGACAAATTATAAAAAGAGATTCTTTATCCTCTAAAAAGTTAATCTCTTTAAAAGAAATTTCTTTAAAGATGAATAAAGTAGATAATCTTTTAAATTTAGGAACTGTAGAAATATTAACTTCTTCTTTAGTTGAAAACGAAAATCAAAAAATAGAATATGCAAATTGTTCTTTTGATATGATAAATCAAAATGAAATTAAAATATTTTCTAAAATATTAGAAGCTTTAAAGCAAAAAAGGTAATTTTTATGAATGTAGATCAAGCAGAAATTGAAAAAATGAATAAAGAAGCTATTCAAGTCATGATTACAACTGCTCGAAATAAAACATGGAAAGCGATTGAAGATATTAAAAATTTAATAAAACCTGGAATGAGCGAGCTTGAAGCAATTAAATTAGCGAATAAATATTTTATGGAACAGGGAGTCCGAAAATTTTGGCATAAAACTCACATTCGTTTTGGAGCATCTACGATCCTTAGTTTTAATGATACTTATAGAGAAAATGTCATATTAAAAGAAAATGATATCTTTTATATTGATATTGGACCTGTCTGGGATGGTGTAGAAGGGGACTGTGGAAATACTTTTGTAATAGGTTCAAATCCAAAATATGAAAAAATTACAAAAGATATTAAAGTTTTATTTGATGATATTTTTCATTATTGGAAGACAACAGAATCTACAGGAAAGCAACTGTTTGATTATTCTAAAACTCAAGTAGAAAAAATGAATTATTTATTAGAACCATCTTATGTAAAGGGGCATCGACTTTCAGAATTTTCTCATTTAAAATATACTTCCATGTCCCTATTTGATCTTGATTTTATTCCCTCATCTGAAAGATGGATATTAGAACTTCAAATATGCGATCCTTCCTTAAAATTTGGTGCTTTTTATGAAGATCTTTTATTTTAATTAAAAATTAACAGGATTTCGTTTTGCAGCAAAAAGATTTAATTGTATTTCTCCTTGAAGCATTTTGTAACTTGCTTTCATACCAGGCTTTACCAAGCGTTTCCCACCTGAGGGAAGTATACTAATATTATTTGTATATCCAACAACTTCTGTTACCTTTCCAAATGTTTTAAAAACTTCTTTTAGGATAATTGCACAAAACTGTTCTTCAATTTCTCTATAATTTTGCGCTGCTATTTGGCAGGCAATGATTCCGATTTTTTGTGGGCATAAATTTATTAGTGGAGTCTTTAATTTTTCTCCTGAGTTTGCATTCATCAGATTCTCTTTAAACAGGAGATGTGCAACATCATATGCTGATAAGTGATATGATTTTGTAATACAATTTAAATAAGCACTACCATGACCCGCGATATAAATTCTACTTTTATCTGTTAATTTATTTAAGTTACCATAAACAACTCTGAATTGTTTTGTTTTTGCGTCTACTTGAACCCAAGTTGTTTTATTAGGATGTTTTAAAAAAATTTTATTTGCTAAATCATAAATGGCATTGTCTTTTTCCATTTCAATAATAAACTGATGATCATATTGAGTTTGATGTTTGCTAATATGAACTACTTTCCGAAAATAAGAATCATAGGGTTTACCCCATTCTTTAAAAGCATTTGCATGATTGTTTTTTGATTGTTCTAAAGGATAAAAAGGAGAACTCGATTTAACAAAGCCTTTTTGTTGAAAAAAATTTTTTTGATGAATTGGATGAGATTGTATATCTAATTCATTTTTTAATAATATTTGTGAATTTATTTTTTTAGCTTGAGTTAAAATTTTTGGATTTTTTGGAAATAATTCTTCTTTTGGATAAATAATTTTTGAAAATTCAAAGATTTGATCAGTAAATATAGATTCAATATCAGTGTATATTTTTTCTTTATGATTAAAATTTGAATTAAAATCAAATTCTGATATTTTTTGATTTGGAATTAAGGAATTTTCACTTATTAAAGATAATTTTTTCTTTTTTAAAATACATAAATATTCTTTATTTTTAGTTTGAACCTCAAAAAAATCAAAGTTATTGATTGATGTCTCATTACTCAATTCTCTTTTTATTTGATTGATATTATTAATTAAAAGGTTTTCAGATTGAGAGATACTAAAAAAATGAAACTTTTTTCTTTTATTGTATAGGCTTCTGAAAATATGGTTTAAGAATTCAATATTTTTATAATCATTATTAAAAATTAAATTTTCCATATTTTCTTTAAATTGGTAATTGTTTCCTTTTTTTTCTATTAAAAAATCAAATTTTATTATACAAGAATCTAATCCTTTTGATTGACAATATTGATTTATTGTTTTTTCAATAGCATATTTTAAATGTATATTTCTTAAAATCTTTAATTTAATAGGAATATATTGATTAGAAATGATTTCATAAATATTTTGAATATTTTTAAAAAATTCTTCGTCTTTTATAAAGTTAATATTATTTTTATTTTTCTCAATGTATTCATTGCAAAAATCAAGAATTGTAAGAATAAAAATGTTTTTTGTAAATATATTTTTATTCTTTTGATTTTCTTCTATTATATTTTGATAATTTTTTAGTGAATTCTTAAAGGCGGAGTCTGTTATTCTGCAACAGCTCATTATTTTTAAAAATTGAATGCTGATATTATTAGAGTTTAATGTATCATTTGTTATTATAAATTCATCCAAATTGAAAGAATTATTATTCATTGTTTTTTTTAATTCTTGGATTAAATAATTCAGATCTTTTATAATAAAATTCATAAATGATTTAAACAACATATTTTAACCTTGTTTAATAAGTTTAGAGTAATCCGATAAATAGTGTTTTTAAGTTATAAAAAAATCTTGAATACTTAATTTATTATGATAATCATTGATTTTAGTGAATTTATTTGAATAAAAGATATAATCAAAATTTTCTAAAGTTTTTTTATCGATTGTAACTCTATTTTTATATTGATTCATAATAAAATCCTTATATTAGGAATATTTGTTTTAATTTAAATATTCTTAAAGAGAATTACTATTTATTTATGTGAATTCATAGTTTTGTAATTTAATAAAAGAAGTATCTATTTAAAATTAAATTATTAATATTTATAAATAACTTTCTAGATTAAAATCGGAATTCATTATATTAAAAATTTATATAAGTATTATTTTATAGAAATAATTCAATAATTATGAAAAATATTATATTATTTCTGGTTACGATATTTTATACTAGTATGTAAAATAATTGCTTTTATAATCTTAATGAAGAATTTTATCAAGTATTATCTTTGTCTTACATAAAAAATAAGAATGTGGCTTTTAATTGCAAAGTCACGAAACCGTAATCTGAGCCGATGTATAATGAATTGTGTTTGTATTCATTTTATTCATTTTTTTATGTGTTAACAGATACATATTTAAAAATATAAAATTTCTGAGGTTATTGTGTCTTTATTTTTAGAAAATAATAAATTTTTAAAAGTTTTAATATCTTTTATTATTGTTATTACTGTTTCTAGTTGTAGTAAATCTTTTTTAAACCCACAGCCAAAATCAATGGATAGAATGGGTTCTGGAGGTACAACTTTAAATGTAATTTATGCTAATGATCTTGTTACAAGTGTCAGCAGAGAAGATTGCAAAGAAACTGTAAATTCAAATAATTGTCTTTTTTTTAAGGATAGTGATGCCACTCCTTTAAAATCTTTTAATTCGGGCAATATTGCTGCTGAACTAAAAGAGGGTCCCATTTATTTTATTATTCCAAATCAAAATAATGTTATTTCTCCTGTTAATATGACTTATTATAATGATCCCAATGCAATATCGAAAACAACAAGTACAGAGGTTCGAGTAAAACTTTTTCATAAAGAAAGTGGTAGGTTTAAAGAAATTGTATTATCAGCCCAAAGATATATACATTATGAATCCTATACCGAACTAAATAATATCGCAACTTTACATGATCCTGAAGTAGCATATTTAATTGTTTCTTTTGATATTCTAAAAAATCCTTCATTAAAATCGGGAAGCTATGAAGGGGAGTTTTTAGCACAAGGAAAATCTCCACTTTCTGTTCATGCGGATTATTCTAAAGAAATTAAAGTAAAAGTATTTATAGATATAAAATAACTTCATTATTTTATATCTTAATGGAACACTCGTTATAATATAAAATTAATTATGAATTCTTGGTTCTTCAGTAGATTGTTGTTTTGCTTGAATGTTTTTTAGTTCATTTTGTGGATCTAAATTATTTTCACTCTTATCTAACTCATCAAATAACCCAAAAAGTGCTTGGCTTACAGGATGATCCGGATATCCAATAACAATAGGTTTTACTTCGGAATGGGATTCACGAACTTTTATGCTTGTAGGAATATAAGGTTCAAGAACCTGATACCCTATTTTTTTTAATTCTTGAATAATTCCTAAAGAGTGTTTCGTTCCTTTTTGATATTGATTAACAACAATTCCTTTTACAATTAAATTTGGATTATGGTCTTGTTTCACTTCATCTATAGTTTGTTTTATTTCTTGAGCAGCGCGAATGCTAAAGGCGTCACAATCAATCGGAATAATAATTTCTGTTGCCGCAATGAGACAAGCTAAACTAAAAAAATCATTCGCAGGTGGTGGATCTAAATAAACATGATCGTATGTATTATTTTTTAATCCATCTTTTAATTTCATTATTTTATGTTTATTTTCTAGTTTTGTTCTAAGCTCTTCTAATTCTCTATTGCAAGCAACTAAGTGTAAATTTGGAATACGTGTTTGAGAAGTGATATATTCAAAAATAGATTGTCTAAATATATTTAAATGTAAACAACTTTCATAATAATGCGTTAATGATTTTTCAGGTTGTTTATTTGATCCTAAAATATAGCAAGAAGCATTTCCTTGAGGGTCTGAATCAATGAGTAATGTTCTTTTTCCACGGATAGCAGAACATGCTGCTAAATTAACAGCAATTGTTGTTTTCCCTACGCCACCTTTTTGATTGTAAATAACTCTTATTTTTTGAGACATTTAAACCCCTTATCCAAGCCAAATACTGCGTCTATTTTTTAATTTATCTACTATCGTATCTTGAATTTGTTCTTTCACCATTTTACTCATTTTATAAACAAGTACACGATCTTTTTCTGCTCCTGGTCCAAAATTGGAAAAGTCAATTTGCGGCAAGATATGTATGCTCCATTTGCTTGGAAGCGGGATTAATCCGAATGGGCCGAGCCATGGAAAAGTCCATGTAATTGGTGTGTAAGGAACACCTATCATTCTTGAAAAAGTAGTTTCACGGGCCAGCATAGGATGAATTTCTTCAGGCCCTATAAAGGCAACGGGCACCAAAGGAGCTCGGGTTCTTAAGCATAACCGAATAAATCCTCCTCTTCCAAAACGTGCTAAGTGATATTTGTCGCGATAAAGTTTTCCAAGGCCTTTTACTCCTTCTGGAAAAACAACGACAGGATGGTTGTTTTCAAGAAGTTGTTGTGCATTTTCTTGGCTTGCACGCACACCACCAAATCGATTCATTAAAGAACCTAAAAAGGGAAAGTGAAATAAAAAGTCTTCCACCATAAAGCGCAATTCTCTGTGCATATGATGTTCTTTTTGGATTGCTACTTTAAGCATAGTAGCGTCGTAAGGTAACCCTCCGGAGTGATTTCCAACTAAAAGTGCAGGTCCATTTGAAGGAATATTCGATATCCCATAAGTTTCTACTCGCCAGTATTTTATATAAAAAAAGTCTAGTAGTGGTCGAACAAATTTATCGAAAATGGGATCATAACCAAAGGGATCTACTTCTTCGCTTCGTAACTTTAAAGAAAGTTCATGGTACTTTTTTCTTAAATTAAATGGATTTAATCCTGTGAAAATATCATCAGAAATAATTTCTTCTACTTCTGATTCATGAGGAGTTAATGTCTTTTCAATTTCTTGCCGAAATTCCTGCATTTTTCCTAATACACTATAAAGTTCTTCTTTTGTTGCAAATTTTTCTTGATTATTACTAAATTTACTTTGAAGATCTTTTTCAATTCTATTAAATTGTTCAATTAACATTCTTCTAATATTAAAAATTTGATTTGAAAAATTTTGCAAGTTATCACTAGATTGATTTGTCGAATTGTTTACTTTTTCATTGGACTGCCTAGCCATAGCTTAGTTCCCTTTTAAAAAATTTGTTGAAATCCTTGTGATGATGCGTAAGCTTCATCTTCACCTAAAGTAGAAGAAGGCATTGAAAATCCAATTTTACGAAGACGATTCGCTTCAATCATGGATTTAAGAGCTTGTCTGCTAGAATATTTTGGAATAAATCCTAATTTATCTGCAGCTTTTTTTCCATCTCCCACGCAAATATATTGAAAAAAAGGGACAATATCAGATGGCAATTCCCAAATTCGAGATGCATATCCTGCTGAAAAAAAAGAACGACACATTGCAGAAATAAAAGGAACAGGTATTTTGCCTGACATATGAACTCCTGTGCTTAAAGGTAACACACCTCTTCCCACAATATTAAATATGCCTGGAATATTATTTGATAAGGTTGAAATTTGTGCACGTACTGCATCATCTTCATGAATAAATTGAACGAGGGGATCATAGCCTAAAACCTTTGGAATAATTCCCGCAAAAAAGTACCTTGCTCTAATATTTGTAGAATTAGGGCCAAGAATAGGAGCAAATCTTAATATCGTAACAGAACATTCTTTATAATTATTTATAAAATCTTGAATTTGATTTTCGACATCCACACGTGTGCGTACAAATTGAGGTCCTTGCATCACAAGAGAATAATCTTCATGAATGAAATTTGGATTTTTAGGGTGAGCTCCATATACAAATGTAGCACTATGAACTATAAGTCTTTTGATATTTGATTCCGCAATGGCGTTTAAAACATGAAAAGTACCAATGGATTCGACTTCATGATGATATGATTTTCTTCTTGTTGGTCCTGAAAAAAGAGAACCATGAATAAAAGCTGTCACTTTATTTTCAATTAACACAGCCGCTATGTTTGAACTTGCTTCGTCTTTTGTTAAATCAACTCTATGAAAAATAAACTTTGTAGAAACGATTGTAGGTGGTTTGATATCAAAAATATGAACTTCTTTTATGCTTGAGAGACCCGCAAGTCTTTTTAAAACAAGTGAAGTTAAAAAACTAGAAGCCCCAGTTAATCCAATACGTTCGTGCATTTGAATATTTTCCATATTATCTAGCCTGTTTTCTTTCTTATTGAAGCTTTAACCAAATTCACATATATCAATTTACAATTAGGCTCTTTGAGCTTTTGTATTTTAACCAAAAGGATCTGTTGTGTCATTGCTCAAAAAAGATGAAAATCCAAAAAAAAGGGAACTTGGCTTAGCACCGATGGAAGGTGTTACTTGCCTTGCTACAAGACTTTGGTTTTCCCTAACTTCACAGCCAGATTTCGCAATGACGCCTTTTCTGCGCGTGACTAGAGACTACCCTTGGAAACGAGTCCCTTCAACGTATGCAGCAGAAATTTTTGACCTAAAAGGTTTAACCTCCTATCGCCTCATTCCTCAGCTTATGGGAACAAGTCCTTCGGATTTGGAACGTATTGCCACTCCGTTATTAAAAAATTCAAATTTTGTAGATATCAATTGCGGATGTCCTTCTCCTAAAGTTGTAGGAAGTCATGCCGGAAGCGGATTGCTCGAAAAAATAGAGGTATATGAAGAGTTTTTAACGGGCATTCAAGAAAAACTAGGGGAATCTCGTTATAGTATAAAAATGAGATCGGGATTTCATTCAAACGATGAATTTCCTAAATTAATAAACCTTGTTTCAAAAATGAAAATGTCTCAACTCACCCTTCATGCTCGTACACGTCAAGAGCGGTATACTTCTACTTCTAAATGGAATTTGATAGATACGGCTTCGCGAACATGTGATTTTCCTGTTGTGGGTTCTGGTGATATTGTGGATTCGCAAAGTTTAAAAAATACAATGGAGAAAGCGCCTTTTGTAGAAAAAATCATCGTAGGCCGCGGTGCTTTGAGAAATCCTTGGATTTTTCAAGAGTTGAGAACGAATAAAATCGTACAATTGACAAGCCGAACTCTTGTTCTCTCTTTGGCGTGTTATGCTGTCTTGCAAGATATTTTGGCAAATAATCCCGCATTCCTTCTTCAGCTTGTTGAAAAAGGCCTTTTTGAAAAAACTTGTGGGACAGATGAAAATTTATGGGAACAACTCTATCATAAGTTAACAGTTTTATATTATGGGCATTACATTGAGACAAATTCTTTGGTAGTAGAAAGACCAAGTTTTGCAAGAGTCAAGATGATATGGAATTCCCTAAGAAGCTCTTTAAATTCAGGGTTTATGGATCCTTTTTTACTAAGAGTGACTGGTTTTCCCGATTTTGAAAAAGGGATTGTAGATAAAGTAAAAGAAAAGAATGAACTATTGAGTCTAAAATACAGTTCTCAATATGACTGGATTTATTCCGGAGCAAAAAACAATGGAAATGAACAAAATTGATAAATTAAAAAATGTTCCTGATAATCAGGAACAAATGACTGCTGAAGAATCTGATGATGCTTCTAAACTTTGGAAACAATATCAAAATCAAAAAAATAAAAAAAATTTAAGTAAGATTTTTTTGTTTTCTTTTGTTATACTTATTATTGTTGTTCTAGCATTTGTCGGTCTTTATATTGTACTATCCACCACAGACCCGCTCCACGGTATATAATTTTGACCTCATACACTATTGATTTGTTTTTTTCCGACCGATAAGATGTTTGTTAGAACAGAAAAACATTACGATTAAGATTTTCATCAATTTATTAATTAAAAATTGATTAGGAAGTGGCGCGCCTGATGATTTTTCTTAAGTAACCAGGATGTATTATGGGCAGTTTTGAAAGAAAAGTGCTTGTTCTTGATTCAAGGTATGAACCGGTTAAAGTCGTCACAATGGAGCTAGGATTCGTCCTTCTTTATGCAGGAAGAGTGACATCAATCATAGATTCCGAGCGTGTTATAAATGGAGTTTCTCGAGTTTGGAAAGTTCCATGGATTGTCCGGTTGGAAGGTTGTAGACCAAGAAACAAAAGATTAAATGGTCCGAGATTTTCAAGACAAAATATCTATTTACGAGATGGTTTTCGTTGTCAATATTGTCAGTGTTCTGGATTAGCTTCTAATTTAACTTTAGATCATTTACTTCCCTCTGCTAAAGGTGGGAAAACCACATGGGAAAATATCGTAACAGCTTGCAAAACGTGTAATATGAAAAAAGGTGCAAAAACGATAGAAGAGTTAGGAATAAAGTTACAGAGACCACCTTCAAAACCACAGTTGCATCCTACAGCGTTGTTTCCTTTGCGGTATGGGATAACGACAAAAAATGCACCGCAAGCCTGGTTACCTTATTTAGATTTGTCTGTGGCAGATAGAGCTCTTGTGTTAGGATTCGATGCTTCTCCTGTTTTTGTAAATTCTTATCAGCAGGATTCTCTCATCCAAGTTTAAAATTTTTAAAAATAATGTAATCTTCCCTAAAATGTAAGGATTCTTTTTACAGATATTTGGGGAATTTACTTATGATGGGATTAGAAGATCGATTTATCGATATTAATGGATATAAAACTCGTTATTGGTTATCTGGAAATTCAGATTCTATTATCTTGTTACTTCATGGATTTGCCTTTTCTGTGGAAATTTGGGAATCAAACATTCAAGAGCTTTCAAAAAATCATAAAGTAATAGCACTCGATTTATTGGGTTTTGGATTAACAGATAAGCCAAAAGGCAAACAAAAAATTGAAGATTTCCCTCTTTTTGTTTTTGAATTTTTAAAAAAGATGTCAATTCATAAAGTCCATATTGTTGGTCATTCGATGGGTGGTTTGATTGCTACAAAAATGGCTGAAATGCACCCACAGATCGTAGAGTCTTTAGTTTTATTAGGAAGTGCCGGATTTGCTAAAAATATTCCTATGCATTTTCGCATTTTTTCGCTGCCATTTATAGGTGAAATGTTTATAAAGCCTAACAAAAGAGGATTGATAAGTGCTTTAAGGAAAAATACATATGTTAAATCGGCAGTTACTCCAAAACTTGCTGAGAAGCTATTTGAGTTTTCTTTGCATCCTGAAATGGGCGAAACTCTTTTAAAAATCACCAGAACCGCTGTAGATTTTTTCGGTTTTAAAGGATTTATTATTCGAAATATTAAAAAAGATATCCATAAATTAACAATGCCTGTTTTAATTATATGGGGAAAAGAAGATTCCATTATTTATTTGGATCATGCTTATATTGCAAATAAAATGATTAAACACTCAAAACTTGTTATTTTTGAGGATTGTGGCCATCTTCCACAACTCGAATACCCAGAAAAATTCAATCATCTTCTTGGCCAATTTTTTAATGTAACAAAAACAGTATAACTAATTGTAAATATTTAATAAATTTTCATTTGTGGAAAATTCAAAAAATTTATTTTGTTGACTTTTAATTTGTAAAAGAGTTTCATAACTTTCTGTTTTTTGATTAGTTGACCAATCGATGGAGCTCAATACCTATGTCGTCAAATGGAGCCACTGTTTCCAATTTTAAAGTTTTAATAGCTGGGTTTGCCGCTTTTGCTATGTTTTTTGGCTCGGGAAATCTCGTATTTCCTCTAAAAATGGGAAGTGAGACACAATCCAATTGGGTTTTTTCTTCGTTAGGTTTAGCAGTCACTGGCGTCATTGTCCCTTTTTTGGGATTAGCAGCTTTAACTTGTTTAAAAGGCTCACAAGATCAGTTTTTTAGATGGCTTGGTAAAGTTGGTGCTTGGATTGTCCCATTTCTTATATTGCTTTTAATTGGCCCATTTGGAGTGATTCCACGCTGCATCACTGTTGGATTTGGTGCTTGGCAATCCTTTGTCCCTACAACCCCTATTTGGGCGTTTGCTTTGGGGTGTGTTGCTATTATTTGGTTAGCTACCTTTGGCAATGGAAAAATTGTTGATGTCATTGGAAAATATTTTACACCTGTGAAGCTTGGTGCTTTGGCATTGGTTATCGGTGGTTCTTTATATTTTGCTCTTTCTTCTGCTAGCAGTATTGTGCCAAGTAGTACAACACCCATGGGAGCGTTTAAAGCTGGATTTTTTGAAGGCTATAATACAATGGATCTTATGGCTGCAATCTTTTTTGGTGTTAGTTTAGTACAATACTTTAAAACAAGCGGTAGTGATAAAATTCCATTTAAGCCAACTTTGTCAGCAATGGCTCTTGGTATGTCACTTCTTATGGTAGTTTATATGGCGCTAGTTTATTTAGGAGCTGCTTATTCAACTCAGGTCTCTCATTTGCCTGAACCACAAATTTTGCCACATATTGCTCATATAGCTTTAGGTGAGGCTTCTGATTATTTAATTTCATTTACGTTGGTTGTTTCTTGTCTTACAACAGCAGTGGCTTTAACTTCAGTTTCTGTAGATTTTTTATGTGCTAAAATTCCTTTTTTAAATGGGAAACGTCAACTTACTTTAATGCTTTGCATTATCATTACTTTTGTTATTGCTTTAACCGATTTTAGAGGGATTATGTCTTTTATGGCTCCTATCCTTCAGGTAATGTATCCTTTTATTATTGCAATGGCTTTGTTAAATATCATAGTTTATACATATAAAAGCTTAAAATCTAACAACGAATTAAAAAAAGAAAAAAAAGCAGCTTAATTTTTTTGATTTAAAATTTAGTTTTTGATACATCCTCCTTCATAAAATGAAGGAGGATTTTTTATGTTTTTAAAATGGGACGCTTGTTTATTTAATGGTTGCCTATTGCAAATTAGACCTCTAAATTATACAGATATCACTTCTCTTCAAAAAGTATTTTCTCTAGATTTATTTGAGTATTATCCATCTTATTTTTCTTCTTGTGATGAATTTGTAAATAAAAAAATAATTGAAAAAGAAAAACAAATTTATTACCCTTGGGTATTTATCGAAAAAGAAACGGGAGAATGTATTGGAACAAGCTCATTTTCAAATATATCATTTGAACACAAACGTCTTGAAATTGGTTTCACTTGGTTTGGAAAAGAGAAGCAAAAATTAGGATTTAATGTAGAGTCTAAATTATTATTGCTTGAGTATTTATTTGAAAAAGCAGGTTTTACTCGTGTCGAATTTAAAACAGATGAACTGAATATAAGTTCAAATTTAGCGATGCAAAAATTAGGATTTACAAAAGAAGGAATATTTAGAAAACATTTTATTATGCCTTCAGGAAGATATCGTAACAGCGTTTATTACAGTGTTATCGATGAAGATTGGCAACAAGTAAAAGAAATCATTTTAAACCGACTACAAAAAAAGAGATTAAAGTGAATACGAATTCAAATTAATATTATGAGTTCATTTAAACCATGGTGGGATTGTATATTTTTTTAATAATTTTTTCATTTCGCCATTTTTTATCATTTTTGCAATTGTCTTATTTAAAATTTCTACTCTTTCTTTTGAATTATTTTTCTTAGGAGAAAATGCAATATAAATATTTTCTAAAGGACTGCAACCAGAGTTCTTGAGTACTTTTATGTCATAATGTTTTTTTAAATAGAAATTGACAACATTGGGATCTTCTACAAAAGCATCTATCTCTCTATTTTTAATTTTTCCTATCATTTTTTCAAGAACATAATCTCCAAATGTCTCGTCTATTTTAGTTTTGTCTGTTAAATTATTTTTAATATAATACGTCGTCCTAAATGTTCTTGCATCCTCAAAAAAATCATTTATGAAAAACCAATTGATTTCACAATTTTTTGATTTATCTTTTTCCAAGCATCAACTCCTGACTGCATAACTTCATCAATGTCTTTGTATCTTTT